>Ga0247609_10000458_pt1 | contig 56809 bp, 28 predicted proteins | sample 172DNAGHGlowgp2_FD_193487 | JGI IMG/M metagenome (GOLD analysis project Ga0247609, IMG submission 193487) | Sheep rumen microbial communities from Palmerston North, Manawatu-Wanganui, New Zealand - 1728 DNA GHGlow gp2 | ecosystem: Host-associated > Mammals > Digestive system > Stomach > Rumen ... | reverse complement strand
AATTTACTACCGTATTACCATTTCTATCTTGACCTTCTTCTCGTTCTAATAAAGAAGTTCTGCTAACACCATTATCAAGTAATGTTACCGTAGCATTAGGATCATTCGGTATAATAGTTAAACGATAAGAATCGCCATCTAATTTAACAACTTGTCCATCTGGGTATAATTTACAAGCATTACCAGAAGCAGTAATATAATAAAAATCTACATCACCAAAAACAAATATAAGTGAATGTTTTTGATTTATATTAGTTAATGTATATGTATAATCACCACCAGCAGAAGTAGCTTCTACACTTAATACTTTCCATTGTAAATTATCATTACCAGATTCAGATGCATCGTCTTTACCATACTTTATATCAATAAAGTGCTCTCCCATAGGAACTTCATAAGTAACAGTTTGTGTACTTGTACTATTAGTACACATAGCAATTTCATAATTAGACGTTGAATCTGAGGGAGATGAACCACCACTTGAAGCCGTAAGTCCATCAGTAGCAACTGCAGTATCTAATTTACCAAACATACCATAGTCATATCCACTTTCAGCATAGTTAATATACTGAATAGTAACTAAACAACTACTTTCAAAATTCATATTTAAACGAGCTACTGATGCAGACTTATTTACACCATCATTACTTGATACATAATATCCAGTAGAAGAGTTTAAATTAAAACCATAACTAGCACCATCTACTCGAGTATCTATTGTATATGTATTACTAGGTACTCCACCTTGTAACTGACTTGTAATATCAACTCCATTATCTAATGCTAAAGTTAATTGCGGGTCAGTCGGTGTGATCGTAATGACCTGTGTAGTTCCTTCTTGCACACGAGTTGTCCCGTTCGCAGGAACTGTGACCGCATTAATTGAAGAAATTGTAATTGGATAATAATTATAAGTTGGATCTTCTTCTGGAGGAATTATGGGTCCAGCTTCTTCAATTAAAATAACATGGTCAGCACTTACATTTTCAATTTCATATTCCCAATAATATTCATTACCACTACTAGGAAGTGTATAAGTTACTTCCCAAGTAGCTCCAGTAAGTAAACCACCATAATAGCCTACATAAAATCTTAATTCAGCATCTTGCAATTCTGAACGTGTCCAAGTCCCTACATCAGGTATTGTAAATTGATAATTAGAAGTGCTTGTTAATTCATAATTAGAACCTTTTTGAGTCGATCCGCTATACAAAGCTACTCTTGCTACATAAGTAGAACTAGTGGTAGAACTTTCTCTATGTCCAGTTCCTCTTACTTCTACATTTGTAATAGTAGCATTTGATGGAATATCACTAAAATCAAAACTATAAGCAGCATACCCTAATGAACTTTGTGATGCATACATATTATTAGAGGTTGAATAGGGATCTTCAGCAGAATGTCCTACTGCATATTGAGCATATGAAGATCCGCTCTGTACTCCAGAAGTAGTAACAGAAGCAGGATATTTTTCTAATGTTCCTCCATTTACAACAGCTTTACGAACTAATAATTGACTAATATCAACATCATTATCTGTAATAGATAACCCATCAATTGATTCTCCATTAATAGTAACTATTCCATTCGTACCACCTAATCGTTCTTGAGAAGCGGGAGTAACAGTAACTCCTGTTACAGTACTAGAAGCAGCAATTGTATATAGAGTACCATTAATTGAGTATTCAATATTTAATTGCGCTCCATAGAAATATATATAAGCAGTTCTTGTGGTATTAGAAGTACCACGAGTTGCAGTGTATCGAATTTCTATATTTTCTAATTCAGAACGTGTCCAAGTACCAGGAGTAAGAGTATATGTAGAAGCTGAAGTGCTTCTTGCATTTGTTGAAGATCCCTTTGCTGTAGTTCCATTATAAAGCTGTAAGACCGCAGTTGAAATATAAGAAGTAGAACTTACATATACTCTTGCAGTGCAAGTAACAGAATCAATTGTTGCACTTTCTGGTATAGAAGAAACATCGAACGTATAAGAAATATAAGTTGTAGCTCTTGAACCAGTATTACAAGTTAATCTTGCAGCATCAGAACTACTAGGAGCATCATAACCATTTGAAATAGGATATGAACTACTAATTCCATAATAATCAGAATTTGCACTATCATATCCAACAGGAACGAGTCTAGCAGTATCACTTACATTAATTTGTCTTGCCATTTACTCACCCCCATTATTCTTGTATCCAAATATCGCCATTATTTCCAATAGAAGAAGTTGGTGCAGTACTTCTAACGTATACATTTTGAAGCACTAATTCACCAGTTAATTTATTCCCATTTACATAAGCAGTTTTTCCGCTCTCAATGTTTGCGGCCGTGGCATTAGCGTCACTAGTGTATGAGCCTGTTACGCCAAAGATCTGGACTCCTGTTTTAATATTCGCAGCAGTAAGATCGGCATCACCCGCAATTGTTTGAGTTCCAGTTAAATAAGTACCAGCTGCAATAGTCTGATTACTTGTGCTTGGAGTAATTGTAGCAGCTGCTTTAGTAGTTACAGATGCTGTTAATGTAACAGTTGCAGTGCTTGCAGTTGCACTATTTACATAACCAGCTGTAACTGTTGGAGTTGTTGTAATTCCAGTTTTTGTAAGGGTAATTGTATTAGTACCAGTTGAAATACTTGCGCTGGAACCACTTAATGAAGTAGGACCTGTCGCACTACCATTTGCAACTGCACTAATTGTATAATAAGAAGCTGTACTATTATAACCAACTGGTATATTAATATACTGAGCTGATGTACTTCTTCCAATTGTCGCTTTAGAAGTTCCAGAGCTGGTTGAAGCAGCTGAAGTAGGAAGTGTCATAGTAGCTACTGAGGCACTGGCCGCAGCATTGTAATAACCAGCGGGTGCAGTAACTGTAGCACCAGAAACGGTTAAATCACTTGAGGTTCTGTTGGTCATTTGATAAGTTTTTGAATAACTATTATCAGTTGTAAAACCTCTTGTCCAACTTCCAGAAGCAGTAATTAAACCAGTTGAGCTAATTGTAATTGTTGGATCTGGAATATTAACAGTTGTATGTTGAACTTTTCCAGTCCCATTATGGTAGCCTGCTGGAATTGTATAGCTAGTAGTTTTTTGATCTAAAGTAATAGTTCCAATTGAATTGTTGGGCATTGCTCCAGAAATTACTTTACCTTCATGATTATATAAATCATATCCAGCCAATACTTGAGCAGCAGTTCCTTCTGTTTCAGGAGCTGGTAAAATAGAACTAAAATCTTTAGTAATAGTAGTTGCAGAAGCATAATAACCAGGTTGAATTTGAACGGATGTTCTAAATCCATAATCGCCAGTCTCTTCTTCAAATGATGTCCCGCTAATATTAGTTGCAGTTGTTGATCCAGTAGGTAAAGAAGCTGTTACTGTTCCGCCGGTTGTATAACCAGCAGGAATGGTATATGTACCACCTTGTGTTGTGATGGTTCCTCCAGTAGCACCATTATTTGCCATAGTACCAGTTAATTTAGAACCATTAACATAAGCTGTTTTTCCACTTAGAATTTGAGCAGCTGTCGCATTCGCATCAATAGTTGTGATGTAATTTGCGGGAATGGCATTAACGGTTACTATACCTAGACCTGTATATCCGCTATCCGCAGTAATACTTTGTTGACTCTTGGTAGGAGTAACAGTTTTGTCTTGATTATTTATAGCAGTTCCACCACCACTAGTAGGAACATTAACATTAACACTTGCATATCCCGTAACATCTTTAGTTCCATTAGCTGTAATAGATAATGTACCACTAACCAATTCGCCCGCAGTAACTGTAACTGCAGTTCCAGATTTAGTTCCACCTGTGATGTATCCAGTAGTAGAAGTAACTGAAGGGGTAACTGTAATACTGTGATTGCTTACAGTTCCTTTAGTTGCTGTCGGATTACTAACTGAACCATTTGCTACCGCAGAAATCTTATAATAAGCTCCACTTGCATTATATCCAGTAGGAATGTTAATATATTGGTCTGCGGTGCTGCGTCCTATAGTAGCTTTAGAGCTAAATCCTGAGGTCGCAGAAGCTGTGGCCGCAGTTGGCAATGTCATACTTGCAATAGTTTTACTTGTATCAGTAGCATAATAGCCTGCTGGAACAGTAACAGTAGCTCCGTTTACAGTTAAATTACTAGCAGTATTTCTAGCAATTCTACTTCCTATATAAGTATTGTCAATTGCTTCAACGGTTACACTTCCTAAACCAGTATAACCACTATCTGCGGTTAATATCTGTTGTTCTTCTAATGGAACTACAGAAATATTTTGATTTCTAATTGTGCTACCAGTTGGAACATTAACTACAACGCTTGTTAAGTATTTTCCACTTGTAGGAGTAACTGTGCCATTAGTAGTAACAGTTTTTGTTTCTGTTTGAATAGCACCAACTGTAACTGAACTTAATCCATCATAACCTGAATCTGCAGTAATTACTTGTTGATTAGTTAATGGAGAAACTGTTTTAGCTTGAAAGTTTGCTGCACCAGCACTACTTAAACGTAGATTTAAGACAGGAATTTTGTCTGGTCCGATATATAAACCCATAGTTCATTCCTCCTTTAAGTCCATCTGCGAATTGTATTAGTTACAATCGTATAAGTAGTATTAGTATCATCACCCCAAGTTACTTTGAGTTGAGAAGCAGTATTTGCTAAACCTGATGCAGTAGCTAAAATAGGTTGAACCTTAGCAACATAAGTTTCAGCAATAATTTGTCCTTCACCATCTTTTGTAGCTTGTTCAATACTACCAGTAATATGTGCAACAGTTAATGTATTGGTAGCTGGGTTATAAGTAAAATCATTGTCGTAAACAGGAGTACCATTTTGACCAGACCATGCAAACCAAATAGGCCTTGCTGCATCAGAAGTTCCTAATTGAATATCTGCATAGTTAAACATTGCTTTGGTGGAATTTGGACTTTGAATTGTAATTCCGGTACCAAATGTTTTAGTTCCACCTAATGTTTGTGCTTGTGCGGTTATCGCACCAGCGGCCGTAAAACTAGCATTTGGAAAATCCACTGAAGAAGTTTGGTTTTTACCATTGGTAAAATTACTAGTTACTTTATTTGCTGCAGCAGTAAAAGAAACGCCTGCTACATAAGTGCCAGCAATATCATTATCTTCATCATCATAGGTAGCAAATTCAGCTCTTCTTCCAAATAAGATACGAGTAGAAGTATCTTTATCAAAATAAAGATAGCCGTCATAACCATTAGTAGCGTCACCATCAATTGCAAAATATACAGTACCTGGTGTTTTTGCTAATGCTGGTATAGTTGTGCCATTACCAAGTAATTGCACTTTACTACCATATTTAAACCTTACTTTTTCATTGGCCATAGATTATCCTCCTTTTCCTCAAAATTTTTATTAGAAAACCTAATAAATAGGCATTAATCTATTATCTATATTAACTAAGAAATCTTTTAAGGGTATTGTCTACTTTTGACCATAAATAAAAAATAGGGGAGATAATTAAAAATTATCTCCCCTTATAAAATAAGGATTATAAAACAATCCAATATAAATCTCTTTCAGCCGCTTGACGACTTAAATCCATTATTTGATCTAAAAATGTAGCTGCGTGTTCATCTTTATCTATGTCATTAAGAATGTAATAAGTCTCCCCAGCATGAAACTCTTCACGTTCATCAATAACATATTCACCAGCTTCGTTTTTAATATAATAACTATTTGGTTCATAGTTATTCTCAGTTAGAGTAATTACAGAATAAAGTGTATCGTCACTAAGATCGATTCCATGTAATATCTTACTTTCTGCGGGCAAAGTGTTTAAGCTATATAATAATAAATTTTCATCAGCAAGTTCAAAGAATCTAATATTATAAGATACTGTACCAGCCTTCTTAGCTACATTACGATCAATTAGCCAAGGGAATAATATAGTTGATCTAACGTCATCACTTAAACTAATGCCTAATCTATCTGCAGTTTCAATGTCATAAAATGGTACTACATACACATGTCCTTCTCCAGCTGCATTTTCATATTGAATTACAGCTGTCTTAGTTGTTAAATCTATTCCATCAAAGAAGCGAGGCATTCTAAAATAGATTGCCTCGGCTCTGTGGTCAGTTTCAACACTTAAATATTCTGGTGCTTCAATTGTTCTAGCATTTAAATCTATATCATAAATTCTTTCATCACTAGGTAATAATAAAGCAAGTGTAGGTGGGTTTTGATCTTGAATACGATACAAATTACTATAATATTCTTTCGCTGAAGTTATCATATTATAAACCCTCCTTTCTATCTATTTACAAAATTAAACGTTTTGTACGTTGTAGAAAGGTGATAAAACTTTAGTTGTAGAACCATTATATGTATTAGTAACTTCGCAGAAGAAAACGCCTGCAACATTTGCAGGAGGATAGAATGTTGGTTCATTAGTAACGATTTCAGCATATTCTCCTCCAATATCTTCAACAGGTGTATCTCCATTGATTACATATTCATAACGTTTTGCAGCTTCTTTATCAATTTCAAATTGATCAGCATTTGTTGAATTTGATGCATAGCGATACCACTTATATGTAATAGAATCTTCATCAGTACGATAAGGTTCTGCGCTTGCTTCAACTACATCTTGTTTAATACCTAAGCCATTATTATGAGCATCTTCAGAACGAACGTCATCTTCTGCTCTAGCTAATTCAACAGTTAAAGCGACTGGCATATGAGTAACACGAAGTTTTTCACTTGTAGTGCTAGCAACCTCTTTATTTAAGTTATTAGTTACAACAACTTCATACCAGCCTTCTTCATCATCGTCATAAGTTAAACGCAATTCTTCTTCAGTACCTACTGGAGTTTTTTCATTATCTTCAGTATTTAAAGGATAACGATTCCATTGATATGTTGCTTTGCCTCCGTGTTCTTCTACTCTATTATCAAATTCATCTTTAAGAGCAAAATTAATTCCTAAAGTAACAGCATCTTCAGCATCTTCTTTTAAAATAGGTTGTGCATCTGTTCCAAGTAATTGAATAACACCATCATTTTCTAACTCAGGTGCTTTTGGATATGGAACATAAATAGCATCAGCAACTAATGCTTCAGAAACACTCTTACCAACTCTATTGCTAGCAGAGGCAACATATTTTCCAGTTTCATCAATAATAGCAGTAGCTACTAATTGATATACTTCTTCATATTGCTCAATTAAATCTGCAATAGAAGGTGCTGTAGAACCAGCGGGAATTACGATAGGCTTAAATGCATCCCCATCTTTATAATAATATGTTTTATTTGGTAAAACTTCAGTTTCTTTAATATCAGTATCATAATCAACAACTTTAGCAAATCTAGTTGTACCATCAGAAGTTGTAATCTTTACTTCTCCATCTGGATCATTTCCATAAACAAGTTTTAACCATTTATGAATAACTACACCAGAATCATTTGATAAAGCGGCTGCTTTTAAATGAAGCGGTTGAGTTGAGAAACCTCTATCATCAACACCTAAGTTCATAACTTGATACTTAACTGTTTCACCATCATTTTTAAGCACAACAGTAAATCCTTGCAATCCTTCTTCGATACCTTCTTCCCAATAAGGCATCTCAGGAGCGGTATTACCAGCAAAGCTAGAAGTATTTACAGCTCTTTCTAAAATTAAACCAGTTGCGTCTTCCTCAAGGATAGAAGAAACTTCATTAACAATATCTTCAATATTATAATCTAATGCTGGTTTAATAGTAACTGTTTGGTCTAAAGTAGAGAAACTATAAACTAATTTATTAGCTTCATTCATGCGATAGAAACGAACAGAGAAAGTAATATTACCAGCGGTATTTGTAATTTTAGAAGTAATTGGCCAACCGAAAATTAAATAACCTGGCTCACTTTCAATGTCTTTAATCCAAGTTTTAGAAACTCCTTCTTTTGGTTTTCCATTTTCATCTAATTCAGAAGATCTCCATTGTACATAGATATCGCATTCATTTAAGTCTGTTGCATCGAAGAAACGATCTATTTTAAAGAATAAAATTTCTGCGATTTCATCTCCTTGAACAGATACTCCATTGGCAGCAAAATCTTTAGGAACTTCGATAGTTCTTTTATTTGCGTCAATGAAGAATGGAGGTTCATCAAGAGGTAATCTAGTGTATATTTCTAAAGCTGGAGTATTTGTGATAGTTGCCATAAAAGAATAAAATTCTTCTAAAGAGGTAATAGTCTCAGGAATATTGTTCCCCTCTTCGTCAACCACTAACTGTCCATTTTCATCTTTAACCAAACCAAGTAAAGCGTTAGCACTGTATGCTTCAACCTCTCTACCTTCAGCATCATGTTTAGATAACCAATCTTGCACTTGAGCAAATAACTGGTTATATAAACCTTTATTGGTTTTATTAATAACAGTAATCATGCTTAACTATCCAATCCTTTCTTTAGTTTAAAAAGAAGGGGAGGCCTAAGAGGTCTCCCCCTAGTTTCATCTTTCATTAATTTTGAAAGATTTATTATATATAATAATTGTTTTTGACCAATTATTCATCTATTTCAGTCCATTTGTCTACGTCTTCTTCTGGTACTGTGATAGAAGAAACAACACGGACTCCATTGGTTAATTGTTTGCCAGGAGCCGCAGTTAAACGAATTTTTTTAAGATAATAAATATCTTCCAAATGAACTGGTGAAGTAATGGTACCATTAGTACCAAAATAAGTATATAACACAGTTTTTGTCATATTGGCTCCTCCTAGAATAATATACTAACTTCAAAATCATCTGCTTTATTAGCCGGAGCAACACAATTTTCAAACATGCTTTGATATTCTGTTAAATCTCTAGCTGCATATACATTAATTTTTTTAATCTTTACAGCTGTACCATCAATATTATTCCATGCAAATATTGGATTCTTCATTTCAGTAAAATCTAAATTAGTAATAGGATGATTTGCATCTCCAAATTGAATTGTATCTGCTATAGCTAAAGTATATCCATAAGAATATGAATCTAATTTTTGAATATCTCCTGGAATAATAATTGGAACATCTTCACCTAAAACAGTTTTCTTGAAAGCAACTCTTAAACTACTTTCTTGCATTATCCTTACAGTATGAGGTAAATTAAAATACTGTAAAGAAGTTGTTTCTCTAAATGCATGAGATCCAACATATAATAAGTTTGTAGGTACTTCAAAGTACTGAAGAGAACTTGGAGCAAAGTGACGCGAATTATCACCGTCATTATCAACAATATAAGTTACCTTGCTAGCATCTTCAAAGAACATATGAGTTAAAGTACGTTGATTATAGAATAATCCAAGTCCCACAACTGGATAATTATTATACATAGCTGGAATAGTAATCTTTCCAGATAATTGCATACCAGCTTTAGGACTAATTTCATATCCTTCAACGTTTTTATTCTCTACAGCTGAGACTTTAGTGAAGGTGAAATAAGAATTATCTGTTGCAGAATCATGTACATCTTCTTGAAGATATACTGCATAGAAATTCTTATCCATAGTTTGAGATCTCAAAGATGAGACATTAACCAATCCAGAAACTAAAGCTTCAGTAGCAGGATAACAAAGTTCTTCATTTCGTTCAGTAACCCAACCTACAAATCTATATCTTTGATTGTAAGGAAGAGATGCTTCTCTTGAAGTAATTGGTAAAATTGAAGGTTCAGTTAAAAATTGTCCATATTCAACTTGTTCACTATAAATTAAATCACCTTCAAAGTTATAATAATTAGCTCCAAAAGTCTTAAGAGCAAATGCTGCATAGAAGATATAAATATCTTGTTCACTAGAAAATTCTAATGCTTCGATTTGTTCAGCTGTTGTTAAAATAGTACCATCATTAATTAAAAGAGCAGCTTGATCACTAGTAACAATGCTATACTCAGGATTTAATGTCCAACCTAAGAAATCATGGTTAGCTAATGAAACTGGCTTAGATGTCATAGTAGCATGCTGTCCAGGTGTTTTAGCATAACGGATAATATCAATTTCTGTATCTCTATTTTGAATACGTTGAACATATTTTGCAATATAAGCAGTATCTATTTTAGCTGCACGAATCTTAAGATTTGGCCAACAAACAGCATATTTATTAGTTAAATCAGATTCAGAAATAGCTTCTCCATCTGCATTAGAAACATACATTTCACCAGATAATGTAGGATATGACTGTTGAGATCCCATAGATTCAATATTATTAGTAAACTGATTGATTAAATCAGCAGGCGTATTATTTTTATCCTCATAGAATAAATCTAATAGACTTAAATCTGTAATAACACTTTCATCTTTGGTATCATCATAAGTATAAACTCTACCATTTAAAGTATCTATATACCAAGCAGAATCTGTTGTATAAACATATGGCTCATAAGTGCTATGGTCAGTAAGATAATAATAATCAGTTGCAGCTATTCTTTCTTCGCCATATTCAACTTGAATATATGGAGTCCAAGATACATCAGCCATTCTAATACGTAGACGCTCTGTTCTACCAGTTCCATTCTTTTTAGCAACAGTATTGCGTAAAATTTCATAAGAACCATAACCTAAAGCATCTCCATCGAAAGATATTTCTTCTATGATAGATCCTGTACCAGCCATTGTTGGAACATAATTAGTTATACCATCAATAAATAAACCTTCATATTCAGATTCATCTTTGTAAGTCATAGTACCGATCGTATCATTTTCATCAGCATAAGTCATATTGACTACAGTTGGAGTTTCTCTTAATATCTTAGTTAAATCTTTATTTTGGTTAAAGATTAAACGAGTAACAGTATTAGGTAAGTGTACAATCTTTAAAGGTGCACCATCTGCAAATAATACTGCGCTCAAATTAGTACCAAGTGCACGGAATTCTCTTAATTTATCCGGAGAACGTACATCTAGAACAGAATTAATACCTTTTACATTTGTTAAAATAATTTTTTCAAGTAATGATTTCTCATCACCAGCTTTTACGGTACCATCATTATTAACTCCAGTATGCATATCAAATGGATCTAGTGTTTCATTGTTTCTATATAATGGATGGTCATTACCAAGAGTAATGTCTAATAATCTAGGTGTACCACTAATATCTGCTTGATTGATATACTTCAAACTTAAATCTCCTAAACTTGAAATATATTGACTACCAGCAAAGTAATTTAATTGCTGATCTGGTGCACCGCTCTTATATCCAATAGATACAGAAGGAGAAACAACTGTTTTTATTCCATTTGGATGTTTTGCTTCATTATAAGCTTCAGCAGTTTGGAATACATTTTCATCTACGAATGTTGTAACGTAGAAATCTAAATATGGAGTTACATAATATTCAGGTATAGCATCTAAGTAAGGTACAGGATATTTACCATATACTTGGCCTTCTCCTAATACCGCATTATCTAAATAAATATCGGAAGTAGTTAACTGCTTATTACCAGTACTTCTGAACATCAGTCCACTCATACCACCAGTATTAATTGTAAACGTACCGCCTAACCATTTAGAATCCATATATAATAAACGATTAGTAATAAATAATTCTCTTGAAAGAATTCTATCTCCTTGACAAGCATATAAGTAGTTAGCAAGTTGATATTCTTCTTCTTGATTCTTCCAAGGCTCTTTTGTAGGTAAAACATATTTATAGTATTCATCTAATCCAATAGCAACAATAGGACGTTTACCCATCATAGCATATGAGTTAAATGTAACACCAGCTTTACACATATAAGAATTTTCAATCGTATTATAAGTTACTTTTTCTTTTCTTAAACTACGATAAGTAGAAACAATAGTATTTTTAAATAAATCAAAGAAGTTAGTCCAAAGAACACTATCTTTTGTAGAGAATGTACCATTTTCAGTGCAATCTTCGTTATAATCCCATAACTTAGCACCTACATTGTTAAGACCTAATTGAGTATCAATATCATAGAAAATAGGATACCAAATATAATCTCCACCTTCTTCGTGAGGTCCCCAAGTTGCAATCATCACATTCTTACCACGAGAGTCATAACAAAGAAGTAATTCTGTCATAACAAAATAAACAGCACAATATTCTTTATCTAAATGCTTATCAAATTCAGCAAAGAATTTTTGTCTACGATATTCTTTAGTGTCATGAGTAAATGTACCAAATGTCTTAGTTACTCCATTAACCACTTGTTCAGAATATGTGACTGTGGCCGCAGCTATGTCGGTCGGATCAGTTAACCTTGCATTAACCTCAAGAGTAACAGGTTCTTCAAGTGCTGCAGGAGGATCTAAAACTCCCTTTGTATCAGTACTATCTAACCAATCAAATAATCTTTCTAAATTTGATAATTTATTTCTACAATATGTACTTGCTATTGCATTGGTTGAACCACCAATCTTACTAGATAAATCATCATCATTAGGCTTACCAAGTAAAATATTTTGAGCATATTCAAATTCATCTGCATCTTTATGATATCTAGCTTCAAAGTGTTGAACAACTTCAATCTTAGGATCATCTTCTGTAGAATCAACCATTCTAGCTCCAAAATGCATTTGACGCATTTCTTCAGTAGGATATCTCCAAGAACACCAAGTACCTTGGTTGTCTCTTAATTCCCAACATTCAGCGACATCTTTAATAGTAGGATGTTCACCAGTTTCAGAATCTATAATAAATGGTTGAGGTTTTTTAACTTCAAAACCATAACGTTCATTAGAACTCTTATCTAAGTTATAATTATATCTACCAATATAAATATAATTATCTTCACTGGTTCTATGGAATACTAACACTGGGAATCCGTATACTGTAGTTCTGAATGCAGAAGCATCTACTCCTGTTAAAGGAATATCTTCAAGAGGATGTTTACCGTAAATACCAGAACCTAATAGATTAGCAAAACCAGTGTTATAAGAACCTGAAGATTCCATATAGTCAATCTTCCAAGTAAAAGTATTAGAACCAATAGTTTCATGGTCTTCATGCCAATTAGCAGTTAATGTTTCACCTGATGCTAAGGTACGATCAAGTGTCTTCTTTTTATCCGGATCATTTGGATCAATAATCGCAACAGGCTGGCCCGCAAGTTCACCCTGGGTGTAATTCCAATTTTTAGCCTTTTTAAATTTAGCTTTGAAATTACGACGAGGATATTTTTGAGAAGATGTTCCTTGTACATTTAATTCAACATTATCTGCAACAAAGCTTGGACAATGAGTATAATATTGGAAAGGAGTAATTTCTCCAGCAGATAATTTATAATCTGCTACTGGATTAGTAAATTCAATACGAACTTTCTTTTTATTTCCTTTATAGCAAGGTAAATCAGTATCTTCTCCACCGCTCATATCAATAACCATATAAGGCATTGTAGGATCACTTGGATGGTCTTGATTATATTTTACCAATGCTTTATATGATAAACGAGTATCATCATTAACATCTGTTAATCTATTTTCATCATAAAGAGATAAATTCTTAATATCAGAAATATAGTTATGAATAACATCTGGTAACGTTAAAGCGATTGGATAAACTCTAAATTTATATAAATCAAAATCGCAATATGCAGAATTAATTAAGAAACTAATATTTTCCATTGTAATAGATGGCATTGAATTCTCTAATGTACTAACACCAGATAAAATACCATTAAGATAAATACTTAAAGCAGATGATGCTTTATCTACTACGAATGTAATATTGATAATCTCATTTTCTTTAAATTTAACATTAACGACTTTATTGCCACCTAAATTAAAATAAGCTTCTTGAGTACCAATAGCAAAACCTTGTCCACTATTATTTAAATATTTAAATGCAATATTCTTTTCTGTTTCTGGAATCTTTCTAGTAGTATTTTCTTCATTCATTTCCATATTACCATCAGAATCCAATTTAACAGTTCCACCAAGAGCTTCAATTTCTTCTAAAGTTTTTTCATCACCTTTAGCACATTGTACACCATTAGCATCATAGTATACATATAAAGGAATTTCTCTAATTAAAGTAGCAAATTTTTTAGCATTACGTACTCTAAAACGTATTTCAAATGACCATGGATCAGAAGTAGAATTAAGTGTAATACTTGACATAGGGATGGTAACAGTTGCTCTATTAGTTACACTTAAATATGAACCATTATTATCATTATCATTTCTCCAACCATTACTATACCAGTTAAATCCTCTTAATACAGCTTGATATGGATCGGGATGATTTAAAATGGTTCTGTTAGGTTCACACTTAGAAACCCAACTGCCACGACTTGATTTAATTTCCTTACTAGAACGTCCTAAAGCATCAAAATTAAGTTCTAATTGATCTTCATGGCGTAATGATAAATCTTTAGCACCTTCTTGAGTAACTTCAAAAATAATTTCTTTAGAAGCTAATCCAGTGCTTAAAATTAATACATTATGACCAACTTGATAATATGGAGTTAAATCCATTGTTAACCAATTAGTAGGGTCATAACGAACTAATTCTGTATTTAATAAATCACTACCATGATATAAAGATACTTCAATATCAGAACCTTGTTGTTCAGCTACATTACTATAAACCATATACTGTAAAACAGCTGGTTCATAATTAATAACTGTTCCAATATCTTGACGAGTCCAAATAATAGGAGTTTCATCTGTAAGATTTCTCCAAGGAATTTCATAAGTAACTTTATTACTTGTATATTCTACTCGATTAATAACTACAGATAACCATAATTCAACAACGTGCATACCATGAGATTGTTGAGGAATATTAATATATTGTTTATTCTCATCATTCTCTGTTACTAATGCTCCGCCATCAATAGGATCTTCACCATCAACAGAATATTTTATACGAACAGGATTCTGTTCAGTTCCTAAATTAGTGAAGTGTGGCATATATGATAATTGAGCTCTTCCAGATTGAACTCCAATGATAAAATCATTGGGTTTATCTAAAGATAATTTTAAAACTTTATTATCTTCAAGGTCAATTGTTAATCCTTTTCTATTATTATAAGTAGAATGTTGAGCGTGAATTTTAACTCGAATAGTTAAATCATCGCTTGCTGGAAAATCTTTGGCATTAATTTTAACAGCACTATCATTTACTACTCGGTTATTAAATAATACTAAATCAGTATTATTTCCAGTAGTATCAATTGCAGTAATTAAAACAGATACAGTATCATCAGTATCTGAATGAGGATAAAAGATAACTTCAGAATCTTGACCATAAACAAATGTAGTTCCTAAGCTATCAATATTTTTCCAAGTTAAAGATAAATCTGGCGCAACTGGACCACCACCGCCAGAACCATTTCCGCTAACAGCAATTAATTCAACAGCAAAAAATCCGCCTTCCAAAAGAGAGCTATCTTTTACTCTGAAGAAACGGCCGTCCGCATTCACAATTAATGCATCTACTTCTGGTAAACCTCCACCTTCAATAGCAGACACATTAAATAAATAATTGGGATCACCATCAAGTGGATCTTCAGTAACCTTTAAGATAGTTTCTTGCTCTTCATCAGCAAAACCCCAAATAAGACTTGAAGATCCTCCGCCTCCAGACCCGCCACTGCCGCCTATTTGCTTGCGCGCGCCATCAGAGTCGATAAAAATCTTTCCGCTATCTGATGAGACATAAAGCCAACCTTCATGGAAATCAGCTGCAGCTATTTTAGCATCTGTTCCATAAACGGGTCTAAATTTAGTCTTACTATCAATCATGCGGTATCTCCTTTCTATCTTAAAATATTAAAACAAAAAACGGAGAGAAATGAAAAAATTCTTTTCTCTCCGTTAAATTCATTTCTCTATTTTAGATTAATTTTTTAATTAAATGAATTATTAGAAGCTGCCCCATAACATGTTAATTGCAATTCCTGCTGGAGTATTTCCAGAAGCAGCAGTATTAGTAACAGTTAAGTTATCACTGGCTACTGCAAATGATGTTGATGGAGTATCAGTTGTATCATCACTATGAGTGAATAATGCTCCAACAGTAACTGTACCTACATTATTTGCGGCGCTGGTTGATGCGCTCATTGAAGTGAGAGTACCATTTGTATCAGTTGCAGTAAATGTAGTGGTTTGAACTCCAGTTACATGTCCCTTAGCATCAGTTGTTACTCCAGTAATGGCTGGAATAGCCATAGTGCTACGATTTGCTTGAGTAACAGCAGTACCAGTTGTATTTGTTCTAGTTACATCTTTATGAGTAACTGTTAAAGTTTTAAGAACACCGCCATTTTCAGTTTCAGAAGTCTCAGTTACTAAAATATGATCATTATTAGCACCTTCAGTAACAATAAGACCACCTACATCAGAATCTGTGCTAGCATGTAATTTAATACCTTTAGTAGTGCTAGTAATCTTATATGTAGTATCAGAATACCAATTTTCAGCAACGATATCTACACCATAATCACCAACAGCGATTATACCAGTTTGTGCATTTTCTGATTTACCAGCTAAAGCACGAACGATGATTAAAGAACCAGCTTTATAAGTTACTCCGTCAATAGTAGTATCTTGATTTAATAAGAAAGTATCACCGATAGATACAGGAACATTACCACTAGCATTAGTAATAGTTGCAGCTTTAGTATCTGCATTAACTGAAATACCAGTAGCTCCAGTACCATTAGTACCTAAAGTGCCTTTATATGTCATTGCATCAAAGGCCTTCATCTTTTGATCAATTGCATCAGTTGAGTAAACATCAAGTGCTGCAACACCATTTACAAAATGAACGCCTGCGATTGCATCTTTATTAGCATCTTTTACAGTAATAGTAGGATCGATAACATTGCTATCATGTCCTATGTCATCAGTATCTGTTACCCTTACTTGGAATCCAGCTGTTGTACCATTAGATATAGTAACTCCTTGAGTATGAATATCTTTAGATTCTACAGTAATATTATTACCAGATTGAGTAACAGTAACATTTGTTCCACCAATAAGAGTAACTGCAGAATCATTAGTTGTCTTAGAAGAATCTAATTTAATTTGAGCTTGATTTGCAGCACTACCAGCTCCAGCACTTAATGTGTAAGTATCACCTTCAAAAGTAATAGCTGTACCAGTTCCACTTACTGTAATACCATTAGTACCAGTTACAGTAAAGCTAGCTGGAAGAGTAGTATCATCACTTTTATGAATAGTATCTGTAACAGTAACAACTCCATTATCTGCAGAAACTGCAAATGTATTACCATCAGCATAAGTATCAGTATTATTATTTAACTGAACCCATTTACTTCCATCATATACACAAAGTACATTACCAGGAGCATCTGGATCATTTTCATGACCAGGATTTTTAGTAGCATAGAAGAAACGACCTCTCATTGCTTCTTTAGCTGCTGCAGTAGTTAAACCACTTGCTACATCTTGTAATTCACTCCAAGTAACGGTTTGAATACCTTCGTTAACAGCAGAAAGGGTCAAGTCTTCATTACCAATATATAAACGATGAGAATCATTTGTCAAATAAAAACAACCATGTACCGCAGGATGTTGCGTTGGGTTAGCCAACATTTGATCAACAGTTGATTGATTACCAACTTTAAATCCAAGCTTAGCACCTTGTTTTACGTTAGGATCAGGCATTGTGTTTCTCCTTTCTAGTCTATTCTTTTTTATTCAACAATAATATCTTGCCATTGAAGTTTATCTTTAATCTCTGTAATATTCGTTTCAGCAGTTGTCATACGAGTATTAAGAGCATCAATACTTCCTTGAAGGCCAGATGTTGTTTGTCCATCTCCAAAAATTGTATCTTGTAAATTTGTTAAAATTCTAATGACACCATCTTGTTGAACCATTGCGGCCAGGTCTGCGTTCGTCTCAGTCGCATCTGGATCTGTACCAAACATCGCGTCATTAAGAAGTGTTACTTTTGCGGTCATTTCTGTAAGGTCGAGTGCGTCTTCGTGCTCTCTAGCCCAGGCCGCAAGTTCTTCCAGAGTATTTAAATCCTCTGGTGCATTTCCAACTAAATCAGTAACTAACTGAGAAGCAATATCTCTAATTGATCCAGTATCGCTTCCAAGTAAATTATCAATTCTTTGATTAACTGTCGTAGTTGGATCTGCCCAAACTCCATCACCACGTAAGAATAATGTATCATCACCAGCTACTGGTTGAGGAACTAATCCGGCTAAACCATCTTGTTCAGATGTAGCTCCAGTCATTACACCTACAACATCTTGAATAGCTGTTGCTAGTGCTACTGGTTCCCAGACTTGTGCAGTTTCATTATATACAAGAACTGCATCTGCTGGAACATTAGCTCCAATTAATACATCTTCCAAATCTCCAATCGTGACAGCAGAACCTTCTCCACTACCACCACCTGATATTAGTTTATTACCTAAATATAACTTGCCTTTCGTATCACTAGGATTGGCAATAAAATATAGCGTATCAGGATCTTTAGGATCAATTTGACCCCACGCTGCTGGAGTACCTCTTAAAAATTTTACATAACCACTTAATCGAGTTGTGTACGCCATTTTTAATTATCCTCCTTTTTTTAACTCTCCTACATTTTTTCAAAAAAGAAGTAAATAGAATAAACTAGCTTGACCAAAGACGTCAAGCTAGTTTTATTTATGTTAAAGTATATTAAGATATACGTTTCCAAATAAATTGATCACATGCTTCATCTAACATTTGATCTTGGGTTATTGGTAAATCAAAAGATAATGCACATGGATGATTTATAGTTGAAACTTGAGTATCCTTAAAAATAGTATCTACAAAAGATAAACCTAATCGATAACCCTCAATATCAGCTTCATTACTTGATTCTCTTTTATAAAATTTACATAATAACGCAGCATCAAGTCCATCTGATTGAGCAGTAGTATAACTATGATCTATATATCCATATATAGTCCCTGCATAATTAAATTTATTTACATCTAAACCCAATGTTCTAAAAGCAAATGAACAAATAATTAAATTACCATCAGCATAATTAGCTTTATTACACCAATATAAACTACCTTTTATACTATGATCAGAACGAATTAATTTTAAATATCGTGGACCACCTTGTCCTTCAACTGCTCCTTCAGCAGTTAAATCATAATCTTGTGTATTAGCTGTTGACCATACTAAAGCACGACCACCATCTGCAGCTAAAAGTTGTTGATCTGATGTATTATTTCGATTAGAATCAATATCCATATATTTAAATCTTTTATCAATTAATTCCCACTCTCCAGGCATATTAGGAAGAGTATAAATACCACTATCTGTTTCAGTTTCAACACCTACATTAGTGGAAGTGTTATAAAGACTTCCTACTCCATAAAGAAGATCGCAAATATCAAGAAGGGAAGTATTCATAACTTCACGTTCTTGTTCTTTAAATGGACTTTCTTGCACTTCATAATAGGTTTTATTAGAATAGAAAGTATTTGAAGTGCTTAAATAATAAAATGGAACATTATAATCAGTACTTGTACCATATACCCCTTGCAGATAATATTTATTTGGTTGATAAGTATTTGTAGATAAATTAACTGGCTTAAAAACATAATCATCAGTAGATATATGAATATTTTTTTCAAAAGGATGTTGAGAATTAAAATAATGTTTTTTCAATAATTGTATTCCAGTTGTATATAAATTTATTTGTGGTACTGTAGTATTAGGATCAAGCGAATTGTAAATATGTCCTAAAGTAATAAAAGGAGGAGCACCAGTAATACTTGAATCATATCCAAAAATTTCTTTATCCATATGAGAATATAAAACACGAAAATCTTCTATAGAATCAATATTTTTCCATTGTCCATTTTCTTTTTGAACAACTCGAATAAAACCTTCATCTGTAGGTGATAATAGCCAATAAAAAGTTGCTTGACTATATATATAATATTGATATTCAGAATGATATTCAGTATCTGCAATATATCTATCCCAAAATGATAGATAAGAACCAGTGTTAGTAGATGATTCTCCAGTAGGATTTAAAGTATCATAAAAATATTCATCAATAGTAAACTGATCTTCAGTCACATTATCAACCTTTTTTAAAGAAATAAAACTTTTTAAAAGAGTATTATCTCCTTTAAAAGTATTTACTGTTTGTAAATAATAATCCCAATAATTTTGAGCATTTTGTTCTAATAAAATTTCTGGTTGAACCTCATATTCAAAATTAGCTGAAGGAAAATCTTCAACTAAATTTTCAATAGTATGTGGAACTTCAATTTCATTAATAATATCTGGATCTCGATAGCTTTGTCCTTGTGTATAAAAAGTTGAATATTGATCATTTACTTGCAATAAATAATTTAAAGCATAATCATATAAACAATAATAATCATAGCTACCTACATAATCTAAAGCAGGAACAATTTTTCCTGTGTTATCATTATAATAATACATTCCAATTCCTGCTACATTATTTGCTTCAGCAATAGCAGTTTGAGCATTCCTAAATGATCTAGAATTATTTATGGATATACCAGGAAGAGAATTAACTCGTACAACTTTATCTCCTCCATCAGTATATCGTGGATAAGAATTTAAACGAGCATATAAGTGCCAAAATTCTGCTCTAGCTAATCCAATTTCAGTTTTAGAACCAGGAGTAGTTTCAGTAATTGTTTCAGTCCAATTAACTAAATTATCAAATTGCTCTTGCTGATTAATTGTAGTATTTTCCAATTTATTCAGTGCCTTCTTTAACGTATCTCCAGTTTGAATCGCGCCAGTATTTTCTTCATTAAGAGAATAAGCACCTAATTTAATTTCTCCTACATCAATCGCGTCTGTATCAGTACCATCTAAATTTAATCCAAACTCAATAGATGGTTGTTCTGGATTAGAATCTACAGTAACTGTCATTCCCTGAACACCTTTAATATCAGCACCATGGAATCTGCCATAATCATCCACAATAATAAATTGTCCAGGTTGCCAAGTGTCTAACTGAGCAATCTTATCATTAAGAACATTTAAAGCTCCTTGAATTGTTCTAGTATCTCTAGTAGTTTCATTGTCATTATCTAAAAGTGCTTTTATCTTAAGAATTAAACCATGCATTGTAGTAATATCTCTAGCAAAACCAGGAAGTGGTTCTAACACATAGCTATCCTCATCAGCACTTCTAGTTGCTAATGTAACAGTTGGAGGAATTGCCATATTACGATTCCAAACCGCGCCCTTCTTAAATACTCCAGAGAGATCTTCTAATACATAATAAGCTTTATCACGTTTATAGAAGGTTGAAGGAATTTCATTATTTTTTAATGAAGTAATTAATCTATATTCATTTCCAACCTTTTCATAATATTTATACAGTTCAAAAATATTCTCCAATCTTTGACTAGTATCTTGATAATATTGTGCTTTAGGATAAAATGGAGTAGGAAAATTATCTAATCTCCAACTACCATTAAGTGCATAATAATAATATTTACCCGGTTCATATTCTACAGCACCTTCGCCCTCAAATACAACTGGTTCATATAATTTTGTATAATCTATTTTATAATAATCTCTATCCGCTGTTTTTTGTTCATTAAGATCTAAAATATAACTACTATATCTTTGATCATCATGATTATGAGCTTCATAATAATAATTACCAGCAGTATAAAAATCATCAGTTTTAAGAATAGCAGAAACAGATGCATTACTTAAATCATTTTCTGTTAAAACATAAGTTCCATCTGTACTAGTTTCATGAGTATTTTTCAATACATAAATTTCATTTTTATTTAAATCTTTCATTACATCAGCACTAGAAATAGCATAAAATCCAGTAGACTTTCTTGTAAAGAAACAATTTTCTCTAAATTGATATAAACTTAATGCTGTACCAGTACGTTCATAATACGTTGTTTCACTTGTTAGTTTTTTATAAATTCTGCTTAATTTATAATATTTTCGCCCTGGAGTAATTGTTTCATTTTCATCTAAATGATAATTATTCTCTTCATTTTCATCTTCATCTTCTTCATAATACCAATATTTAGATGCCACATAAGGAGTGCTTTCAGTAAAATGATCTATTGGTTCATAATGATTAACTAAAATATATCGATTATCATCTTCAGTTTCAACTGTTTTTTCAGTAAATGAATAATATTCACGACCTTCTGTCATAGAATCACTTTCATCTACTATATAAATGCCTTGATCATTTGCATATACGTATTGACCAGGTACATATAATTGATCATATGTACCAAGTTGAGCCAATGTTCTTAAATTAGCTCCTTTTAAAATATAATGTTGTGTAGGCATTGGAGTTGTCATGAAATCTAATATATAATTATTTCCACTTTTTATATAATATCTATTAGGTTCATATTCATCTGATAATTGACAAGGGCCCTCCATTGCATTTTGAACCCTACTCCAAAGATAATATTTTTTATCTTCATAATATTTTGAATCTCGAACGAAATCAAAAGGAGATGATAATTGATTATAAACAATTTCTGAATAATCTCGATAAGCATATTGAGTTCCATCAAATAATACATAATTATTTTGTGTATTATCAATTTCTGTATATTCTTGTGAACTTGCCAATTTTTTTACATAATAAGTTTGATTTTCATCATATAATTCACTATTATCAATAACATACTCTCCATTATCATTTATATAATATAATCCAGGAGCATATGTTGTACTACTTAATGCTTTTTCTACATATTCAAAAACAGTTTCTTCTACGGGTTCAAATCTATATTTTTTAGTCTTACGATTAAAAGTCTTAGTTGTAGAATCATAATAAATTCTATTTTCATCAAGATAACTCATTGATTCAGTTAAATCATCATGATCTCCAGTTTGAATAATCATGCCCATTAAATCATGAACAGAATTAATTGCTCCAGCTAATGTTTCTACATTTTTTACTTTATAATCATATTTATTTTCTGTATTGTGATTAGCACTTTGAAAATCAGTTACTAATCTTAAGCCTTTTCTTTCTAAAACAGCTTTTGCAGATTCCCACTTAATGTCTAAATTACGAGCTGTTCCTCCATTAACATTTTCACCACCATAAATCAAATCCCAAACTGCGGCAATAGTATCACCAATTGCGGGAAGCATAATAGAAAGTTCTTGTGTATCAGGTTGAACACTCGTTAATTCATTATCTCCATCTCCATCTTGGTCAAATTCTAAAGAATTATATTTATGTCCACTATATCCAGTAGGAGCAATCTGAATATGGTCTTCAATTTTTTCATAATAAGTTGTTTCACCAGTGGCATCAAAATCTGTTTTTGCTAACTGATAAACACCATTTTTCTTAATGTAATAAGTATTCTTTTTATAAGTATCACTTGTTAAAGCAATTTCTCTATAACCATAAGATACTTTTGCGGGATCAAATCCATCTTTATTATAGTAAATAGCCGCAGGCACTCCTAAATAATCATTCAGATTTTCTGATGGAGTTACCCAAGTACCAGAATTTTCTCCTTCACCAACTCCAAAAATTGTTCCATCACTTTTATGCCAATAAGTACGTTCATCAGAAGGATAATCAATTGAATCATCACTCATTAAAATAGTAGTGCTAGTTGCAGATCCGTTTGTTTCTAAAACAGGTCCTTCTAATGCAGAATTTGCGGCCTTGACCCTAAAGCCCCATGTAGGCGACCAATGTAATTTATAAAAAATATTAGAACTATCATCACCAAAATGCGGAGCAATTGGAACTATTTGAGGAGCATCAGCTTCTGCTATTGTAAAAATAGGTGTAATAGTATTTAATTCAGCCACCATTACATATGCTTCAGTTCCATTTGTATAAACTTTTTGCCAAACTGTAGAATCATAACCTCTTTGAGAACCGTATTCTGCTTTGTCTATATTATAGTTAGTATTATATTCATCAATTTTTCCGCTTTCTGAATAATTAACTAATACATATCTGCCTATTTGAACTCCATCACCTTTTAAAGTTTCTGTCCCCCAAGTTTGTGTCTCTGAATGTTCAGCAGAAAGAGCAGTTTCCATTTCTAAACGATTAGCATAAGTTTTATCAAATTGGAACTGAGTACGTGCTGTATTCGTTATATCTCCATAAAAACCCATTAGTTAACCTCCTCTGATCCATAAAGTAAATCAATAATTAAATAAGCACTATCATTATCATTAATTAAATCAATTGAACTTCTATCAAAATGTAAATTAGAAATATCTGCATCACCATTTAAATCGAGTTCAAAAATACCTGTTTTTCCAACAATGATTGGATCAGGTTGTCCAGCGCTTAAATAAAACATAGTACCAGGAAGAGTTTGAATTCCTAATTGAAGTTTAGGAGTATAAGAACTAAAAGCTGACCCATTCACTAAAGAATTGATCGTTAAATCTGCTGGCACATTTTTTGTTGCCGCACCATCTTCTTGTGGCTCATTGTAAAAACGAAATTGCATTACTTTATTAGCCATTCTCCTTGTCCTCCTTTAATACAAGTTTTCCACTGCTTTAGTAGCAGAAATTGACATTGTTCCACTATAACCCAGTGGAATATTTAATCTTGTAATTATGTATTCTCCATTAATACCACTATTATCATCTCGAATAAATACTCTTGTATTTGGTTGAAGATAATAAATAGGTAAAGTACTAAAAGAAATTGATTCAGCACAATATGCATATGAATATATCCATTCATTCAATACATCCATTGCAGATTTCCATTGTGTACTCATGGAGAATAAATTTTCTATATAATTAGGCACCTGAACATAAGTATATCCAGTTCCTCGTTTAGCTTTTTCTGTTGCTATATCAGTATCTTGACCAACAAAAATCACAGTTGGTACATCTCTAAAATAAATAGATTTTATATTAGTATCATTTTCAGCTTTCGTCCTGTCTCCGATTTCACGAACTTTATATTTATCTAAGTCACCTTCAGTATCTAAGAAGTCAAACCAAAAATTTAACCCCTCTGGATTATCTACTAGAGTAGAAACCCAATGAGTTTCTATATTATAATCATCTGTATTGCGTGTATAATATGTTTCTTTTAAATTATAAGCAAGCTCTTGTGCATAACTTGCGGTTTGGCCGTTTACGCGACCGCAATGACGAATAAAATAATAATCACTAGGAGCAGATTCATACTCTGCTTGCGTTGGCGCATTAGACATGCTTACCATATATCCTCGATAATTTGCATGGTAAAATAATCCATCCCCGCCATTCTTCTTCCATAAAGCCATGGCCGCAAGCACTTCATTATATGTTAATCCTTCACAATTTTGGTATACATAATACTGATTCTTTTTTGAATTAAAAGTTGTTTCTGAAGGAGCTGCAACTTGTAAAGAAAATTGATAGTCTGGATTATATAAATCTCTCCAAAAACCATTAATATCTATATAATATTGTTCATATTTTGTTTTTCCTTCAAGATATAAATGACTGCCATCAAATAATGTATTATTTTTATCAATCTGAATTAAAAAATCTTCATCATGGTTATGTTTATTATAATCTAATGACATTTGATATATCAACTCTCTCCAATCGCATACCTTAATTCCAGCCATTGTTTCTTCTGGATCTATAATTAATTCTTCTATTCGTTGAGCGATTTCTTCATCAATTATATTAGCCGGAATTTGTGGATGATAAATTAAAGTAGTAACTGGATAATGAGTATTTAAATAAATAAACTGACAATAGGCATGATTACAATCTACCATACCCCATTGATCTGAAAATCCGCTATGCATAATGGGATTCCATCTTGTTTGATGCAGCATTTCACTAGTCGTATCAGCAACTATTCTTTCAACACCATTAGCATCAGTTTGTAGTATTGTTTTACAGAATCCTCCTTCTCCGCGATACAATAATCCAGTAGTAGGATCAGTATCAATAATGTATGTTCCTTTTACAAGAACTTCACCATTAGGCATCATAAAAGGTTCTGAAATACCTCCTTGATAACCAACACTAGAATCTTTATAATCCTTCATACGATGTTGATCGGGATAACTTCCTGTAATTGAATGATAATACTCAGCCCAATCAAGTAAATTCCACCAATCGGTATGACCCGTTTCATCATATAAATAAGCTGGAACTTTTTTTCTTACATAAACATTTCCACCCGTTTTTGCACTATTACGCAATTCTTGATTATAGTTATCTATTAATTTTTTATATCTTTTTTCGCCTTCTTTTGATACATAAACTTGGCCTTGAAAATTTTTATAATACCAAGGTTTTGTATCAATAGCATAACGTAAATGGATAGGAATTTCAACTCCACTTATTCCACTTCTAACTCCCCAAATTGAAAAATCATTTTTAATATTTGCGTAATCTGGATTATTAGAAAAAGAAGATACTAACATTGCATTTTCAAAAGAATAAGTACAAGCTGATGTATTTGCCAAATTTTCAATATAAATTTCATTTCCGCTTCCATCATTATCTTCTTCTGGAGTAAATACACTTTTAATATATGATTTTTTACGTTGAAAAATAAAATGTCCATCTACATCATAAAAGTACTCAAAATCACCTAACATATTTACTATTTTATCTAATACAGATGTTACTGATTCACCAACATTAGCAATTAAATCTCCTGGATAGGTTAAATCTGTAGTACGATATCCTACTACATCTCCATATTCTGTTTTAATAATTGTATAATGTCGTTCTTGTCCATTTGTATCTGTAAAAGTAAATCTAGTGGGTTTACTAAATTCACCTTCTAATTTACTAATACGATAATCAAAAATAATTTGATTTTTATTAGTAACCGTAATATTATAATTACCTCGACCATCTGCATTTTTAGGATTTCCTTGATTTATAAAACGATTAGTTAATACATCATTATTAGGATTTTCCACGAATCCTTGATTTACTATATTTTGGTCTAAGTCATAAACTAAATAAAGCGGCACATCTCCACGATATTCTAATAGTTCTAATCCATAATCATCTAAATCATTAATTATAATATTCCAAAATGGTTCTTGAGCATGCTGATGAACTGCTTCAGTAATAATATCTCTAAGTAAGTAATCATTATGAATAATAGTTCCATCTGGTTGAATTTCATCAATCTTTCCAAAATCCCAAGATAAAGGAGTGATTATTCCTCCTACATCACCATTTAATAGACACATTTTATCTCTACCTTGAATAGAAATACTATATTGATCTAAAGATTGAGAAGTATTAAAACTAGAAATAATATAAGTTCCCATATTAAACCAACAGATATCTGGATAATGTTTATATTTTTCTTTATAAGGTTTACGCATTTTTACAGTATTTTTCAAACCTGTAAATAATCTAAATTTGGTATTTAATCCCCAATAAAATTCATGTATATTTAATTCACTTGCTTCTAAAGATAATGAGCAAGTTCTTCTTACTGATGATGTACCATCAATAGAAATAGAACCTTGAGTTACTCGACCTTCAATAGCTTCAAGTGCATTTTCATCAAAATCTAAAGAGATAATCTTGACAAACACTTCTTTTTCTCTCTCAAGGTCTAACAATCTCAAAAATTCTGAGTCGAGTAAAAAAGTATCATTATTCAAGACCATGTTCCTCCTTATATCGATCTAAAGATAAATTTAATTCTCCAAGATATGTTTCATATATTGCTTTTAAAGTATCTAAAGAATTATAATGTTCAGCATTATCAATACGAGTTTTTATCATATTTGCAAGTGCAATATCATATTTTTGTTTTGCTAATACTAAAGGTTTATAATTTATATCATCAGATTCAATCGCATATTCTTTTATTTGTTTAGTATAACAAAGTTCTAAAATAACTCCATTTTGAGGAATAATTACCCCATGAGTTAATTCTGCTAAAGAATCATTTCTAATTAAATATTTTTCTTTTTCTGTTAAATCAATTGAAACTCCATTAAGAGTAAAAGAAAATAAATCATCTGTAATGCAATATATCATTTGATCATATCCATCTATATAATATTCAGTTGTTTGAGAGAATTGATCAAAAGTAGCATCTACATAATAGCCAGCTTTTGGAATAGTATTATATGGAGAAATATTCTCTTGATATCTAATTTGATATAAATATAAAGGATTAGCTGTTTCCCAATTAAATTCACTAGCTATATTACAATCTGAACTTAAATAACATTTAAAAGAAAATGTGCCTTCTTTTAATTCGGTTCCAGTAGGCACATACAATGTTTCAATAGGACGTTTAAAAGCTCGTAAAAAAATCATATTGGTAACAACAGTTCTAACATCATTAATAGAATCTAAAACATTTTCACTTCCGATAAAAGTTTTACCTTGAGAATTCCAAATACGACCATTATAATGTTCTCCAATAATTTGATGTAAAGGAACATCATAAAATTCTATGCTATCAATAGTACCAAATACACTAGCAACTTTTGTATAATACTTATAAGTTAATTGTCCCATAACATTATCATCAATAATATATTTAATTGCGCCAATAGGATAAATATCCGCTTCATCTGAATAAACAGAATAAGCTCCAGTAGCACCCATTTGAATATTTAAACCATTAATTAAAACTTGCGCGCCAGGCCTCATGTCTCTAAATTCTAGAGCTGCTGCAGGACGTGTATTGAGGATAATAATATCATGATTCGCAATTGCATCTTGCCAAGTTCGACCTGTTTTGTCTAAATAATCTTCAACTGCAGTCCTTATATCTACAGTTACCCAACGAGCCATTAAAGCTGGCTCTTCTGTCATATCAATTAAACCATAGTATTGTAAACTTTGTAAACTATAATCTGCAACTTCATATGCTGAACAAGAAAATGTATGAAGCATTCGACTTAAATTATCATTAGGTGAAAGAGAAACATTCATTAATCGAACTACAAAATTTCCCTCAGCTGGACTCTTAAACATTTTAACTTGACCATCATTAAGCCAATCTAAAACAATATTTTTAAATCGTCTTTCAGCCGCCATATTATAATCTACTAATTGAGTTGTTGCATATCGTTTATAAATATCTCGTTCAATTGTACTATCATAATTTAGTCCTTTTGGTCTTTGCGACTTATTTGTAAATCCTTCAAGACCTATCTCTCTCATATCAATAAAGTTTTCTGCTTCATCCATTAAGTAAGAAATTAGTCCAGATATAGGAAATTCTTTATAGTTTACATTTCCATTTCTAGAAAAATATGGATATTTAGAACCAATAGTTTCTGCTTTATTTTCTAATATATTAGTTTTATAACTGCTTACTTGTGGATTAAAACGAATCCTTAACTGTCTTTCTCCATCATATAAAAACATATCTTCAAAATCTGCCATTAATGTATTTGAGATAATACGTTCAGAATAAACGCCTTGTAAATTATATTGTTGTAAACCATATTTATAAACAATGCCTTGTTCAACAGTATAATCTCTAAAATACCAATCTGATGGAGCCATAGATTCTAAATTAAATCTTTTTAATTCTTCCCATACAAAATTATTTTTACTGCTAGCTCTTGTTAATAAAAAAGTTCCAGTAATCATAGGATCAACCTCATCTAATAGAGTTAAAACTACATATCCATTATCAAAATCCATATTAGCAACTAAATCTGCTGTAATTTCAGAAGGAATAAGAGTTCGTTGTGAAATTCTATAACGAGGACTTGAAACTTGTAAACCATTAACTGTAGTAACAATAAATTGTAAATAGAATAATTCATTAGGAGTTAAGTCTTGATTAATCAAAAATTCTTCTGTAGACTCATAAGGAAAAATATCATTTCCAGTATTATGAAGTAAATCCCCAGAATCTATAATAACATTTTGATACATATCAGTAAGAACAAAACGAGAAGAATACATTTTTTCTGAAACGTCTTGTCCTTTTTGACTATATACTCCTGTATAAGCATGTGTATGAGAATTAGTTTGTCCCACTTCTAATCCTTCAATTGTAACAGTAGGACGAGTAGTACATTTAATTATTCCTACAGTAGAATAATAACCTACTTCACCACTTTTATCTTTATAAGCCAGTTGTACTTTAAAATGTTGTCCAACTTGACATTTAAAATTATCTATTAAAAAAGTTGCTGATGCTGTTGACGTCGTAATTATTGTATCGGAGTCAAAATCAAGCATAGCAACTGCTTTTTCAACACCAGTTGTTGTCTTTATCTTTAGTGCAAAACCAGCAACTTCATTAGGACTTACTGCCCGATTCATGGTAAAAGGGACGGTAATTTGAACCGTCCCTTCTTCATAATAAAAAGCTGGAATTGTACCATTTATATTGGGTGGGTACAATTTAGCCATTTTAATTTACTCCTCTTCTTTAATCATATAAGTAATTGCTTGAACTTGCTTGGAGGTTAAATCAACTCCATCAAAAGCATCTAATGAAATTTCATAAACAGGAACTTCTTGATCTAATTCAAAAAGATCTACAAGTTCTTTATTAGCTTCCTCTAATTTACCATCTTCAAAACTATAATTACCATCTTCTCCAAGAGTACCATATTTTTGAAGAATTTCATTACGAGTATTTTCAATTTCTTTTGCCATCTCAATTACTGCAGAAGTATTTTTTTGTAAATAAAAACTTACTTTTACTGGCAAAGGAATATCTAATTGAGTAATATTATTTTCAAGTAATTGCATAGCAGTTGTATAAATTTCATTATTTTTCATATTTTTTCTTACCATAATAAGAAAACCTCCTTTATCTCTTCTATTTATTCATTAAAGCTTCAACTTGTTGTTTCAGCTGTTCTATTTCTTTATGTTGTTCTTGACATAAATGGACAATCATAGGAATAAATTCAGAATAAGCAATTCCAAAATATCCATCTTTTGATTTAGAAACTAAACCTAACTTAGTGTAATCAATATTATTTTGTTGTAATAAAGTAATAACATCTTGAGCACTAAATCCATAATGTATTAATCTATCATAATCACTCAATTCAGTTTTCCAATTATATGAAAATGTTTTAAGTTTTAAAAGGAAATTATCTGTAGCTGATGATAATTCTTTTATATTTGTTTTTAATCTTATATCTGAACTTCCAGTATAAGCAACATTACCACCAAAAGTGGTTTGAGAATGAATATTAATTTCTTTTCCATATAATTCTAATTGTCCATTAATGTTATTATCAGTATTTTGATATAATGTTCGGCCTAAAACTAAATTATTTGAATTACTTAAATATATTAAAGCAATTGGAGTTTCTCTATTAGTATCAGTAGAATAATAAGATCTATATGCACTATTATTAAATAAATTAATACCTTCTAAATCACCATGACTATTAACTATAAAATTATCTCCCATAGAAAAACCATTTTGGGCTAACCAAAAACCTTGACCACCAGTTAATGCATTTCTAGTACCAGAACGAAGATAAGCGTATTGAGGGTTAGTTTGAGAATTTCCAATAACAATTTTATAATCGTTATCTCGTCCAATATGACCAGCACTTGCATAAATAGTGCCAGTAAAAGTGCCACTATTTGCTACAATATGTCCACTAATAATTGCATTGCTAGCTGTTAATAATCCTTGACTACTAATTGTAATACTTCTTACTGCACCATCTTCAGTTCCACTAATTGTACCATCTTTTTGGACGTATAAAGTTAAATCACTTTTTTTAGCATAATTATTCATTCCAAAATAATCCCAAATACCACTATAAAAATTATCGGCATCATCTCCTAAAGAAAGACTTGTTGCAGTTACATTACCATCACTATCTACATAAAAATGAGAACCAATAGAAAGACCTTCTCCACTAAGATAAAAGCCAGGCTTCTTAGAATTCCAAGACAAATGTTGTCCACTTTGTATATATGCATAACCATCTGCATTAACATCTAAATCTATTCGTGTTTGAGCATTTCCTTGTGTACCATGTCCAAAATGTCCACTAAAACCATCTAAACTGCCAGTAAAAGTTCCATTTGTAGCATGCACTTCTCCTTTTATATATAAACTACCATCACTTTTTAAATAAAGTAATTCTCCAATGCCAAATGGTCGTGTAGTACCTGGCGATCCATCTAATAAAATACTTTGACCCGTTGCATTTTGACCCTGTAAGGGAATATCAATTTTACCATTTACTAAATCAATATGCATACCGGCTTGTTTATTACTAGATGAATAATTTCCACTTTCAATTATTCCGCCATCTCTCTCATTAAAAGAAATTCTACCAGCACCTTGTTTACCAATAAAAGCACTTCCATCAACTTTAAAACCATAACTTTGTTCACCATGGTCATAACCATAAAGGCCAAGAGGAGAATTAATATCTCCATGTCCAGCGACATCACCCATTAAAACGCCACTAAAAGTATTGTCATTGTTTTTAAGACCAGCACCAATTAATGCAGCCATGATTTGATTTCCATCTTCATCTACTGTTAATTGGCCATTCCAAGTATTTAAAAACTTAGAAGCATAAACATCTTGAGCAATATAAAGAGGTTGACACCAAATTACATCTCCTTGTATAGAAGCTAAAATAGAGATACCCTTTTGATTACCAGACATAAAAATTGGAGGAACTGTTAATTCTCCACTTTGTGCATCAATCTGTGGATAATATTGACGAACTGCAGCTCCTTTATATTCATCTAAATTTAAATGCATAGACCATACAATTGGAGGATCAGTAGGAGTATCAATTAGTTGATAAGGACTTTTATAATATTGTGGATTAGTGCCATTTGAATCATAAATAATTCTATTATCACCGATTAAACCTTTTGTTTTATCAGAATGAAAACAAACTGCAATTGGAATTTGTTCAGTTAAATCAACCGTTTTAGTAGACTCTTGTTCACGAATTTCAGTTTGATTATTGCCAATATCAACTTCAATATATTCTTTTAAATTAACTGCACGAGTAACCTTTAATGTTACAATATAATTATAAAAATCTTTTCCAGAAGGAGTATATGGTTCACCAGCAGAATTGGTAGTTACCATAGAAATAATCCCATTTCCATCATCATCTCGCTCTATATTAAAACCTATAGCTCCTGCATAAGGAAGATAAAAAATATGACTCTTATCAGTAACTTCAATTCCATTATTATCAAAAACATGAGGAACAATTTTAAGCTTAAAATCCGCTTTATCTACATAAAATATCGGAGCACCTAAATTATTACCATTTCCATCAAAGAAATCTGCGGCCAAGGCATATTCGGTACCATTGGAGCTAGCTGTAGAGAACGAAAGTTCAGTTTCAGCAACATATGGAATTCCATTACGCATAATTTCACATCTAATCGTATTGTTATTCCATAGTTTATTGTAGAAATTTCTAATTTTAAATGGAATTTCAAATTCCACCTTAATTAAACGCTCTTCAGCATTTCCTTGCTCAATTATATTATCCTGTGTTTGTTTAATAATATAATATTTTCCATCAGCAGATAATTCAGGATCACTATAAGGTTTTATCAGTGATGTTTGTTCTTCTCCCTCTACTGTTTCTATTTTATAAGCATCTGGAGGAACAATCATACTTTGTTGAGCGGGAATATACCAAGTCACATCATAAGTAGGAGATGTTGATTCATCTCTCAAAACAACTGCATTAAAATGAGCAATAATTCTACGTTGTTTATAACCTTGATTTTTATCTAATAATTGTCCATATGAATCATATATTCTATATATACCATTACCATATTCTGGATCACAAATTAAATTAAGACCACGAACTAAATTGACAGAAGCTAAATTAGGAGCTTCTTGTTCATTTGTAAAATCTAAAATATTAGATTCATATAATATAATTTCACTACGAAGATCACGCTCATATTCCGCTTTTTGTTGCTCTTGAGAAACTCCCTCTTCTATTAAATCAAGATCTGGGATAAAATTATTTACTAAGCTAATAATATAACTTTCTGAAGGAGATTGAATAATAACTTTTACTCGCTCTTCCTCAACATCATTACTAGGATTCAAATTATATTGAAAAAGATTTTCTATATCTGAAATTTCTTCCCAAAACGTTCCAGCTAATTCATCTTCAACATTATTAGCAAATTTCCATTTATACCAATGAATATCAATCATTGGATTCCCTTCTTCATCTAAAAGAATATCTCCTATTTCATCAATAGGAACTAAATTATTATTTTCATCGTGATGAATCCATCTTAATGAAAGATGTTTAATATTTTGTGTATTATCACTGCCAGCAACATAACTATAAATAGGAGAATCAAAAGTTGTTAATAAAAGTGTATCATCTTCAAAATTACTTAAATCATATCCTAAACTCACATTTATATTACTAGCAAATAAATTTGAACGATTATAATATATTTCTTTTGCTTCTTCTGCATTCTCAGAAGCACTTATAATAGGAATTCTTCTTTTTTGTCTTGTTAAAAAATCATTACTTTGATAAAAAGTAACTAAAATACCAACAATTTCTCCTAACTGCGATATATCAAAAACGACTTGCTGTGTAGTTTGTATAAAAAAATCATAAGGATTTCCAAACATATCACTAGAGTCAAGTGACAATTTAGTCCATTTGAAATATCCTTGTTCTTCCGTAGTTGTATCATTCATCTTTATAACAGAAGGAGTGAATGATTTAACTCTTACATTTATGCCATAATGACCAGAAACAATATCATACTGACCTAATTCCGATCTGAAATCAGCTTGAATCCCCAATCGATCAAAACCAGCTAACATATGTGAACTAGAATCAATTGGTGCATCATTTTGAGGATCAGTATCGCCCATTCTAAAAATTTCCACTTCTTTAATTGCTTCATGATTAGCAACTAATTTCCAAGTGTTATCTGAGGTATTTAAATTACCTGTCATATTAATATATGTTTCCATTGGATTAACATAAGTATAATATTCAGATTCATCAGTTGTATATTTTCCAGTAATAAATTTTTGTTGGGAAAAATCATTATTTGGAACAGTTACAAATACCCAATTTCCAGCACGTAATTGCTGATTTTCTGAATATGCTACAAAATCAGTTACTCCATCAGTAACAGTATATTCACCCAGTTCTTTATTACTATCATCAATAATTTGACACTTGAGTGTTTTGTCAAATTCTAAATGTTCAATCTGTTTGGCTGCAATTAAACTGACAGCTTCAAAAACATCATTCATCATTTGAACATTATCTTTTTCATTCTGTTGTGCCATTATGGACCTCCTTTCTCTCTAATATCTATTATATCTTTAATTTTCAATAAAGTCAATTAAAGGTATCCGGCCAATATAAAATAAAAGGGTAGATATATTAAATATCTACCCTTTTAAATTATTTATTTTCTATTAGCATACTGAGATGCGAGATTAATAACATTATCAAATGCAGCAAGAATTTCTTGACGATTAGTTGCGTTAGGAAATTCTGCGGTAATATGTACATTTTGATCTAATACAGAACCTGCGGAGCTAACACCTGGAGCAGATAATGCACTAAAGCCACTGCCCGCAGACATTGCATTAATGTCAATTGTTCTAGCAATTTCTCTAACCATTTGAACCATTGCTAACATATTTTCAGTATCTTTAGCATTAAGTACTAATTCTTTTTGATGTAGTAATGCTAATCTACCTTCTGAGTTATTCCATTTTCCTGTATAACCACCAGTGTCAAATTTTCCAGCATATTCACTTAAAGCTTTATTAATAGCCTTTTTAATACTCATACCACCATAAGCCAAATTAATAGCACGCTGTCCAGCTTTGATTTCTGTTGAACTATATCCTTTCTTTTTTAAATTAGGAGTTCTATAAGGCTCATTACCTACTTTACCAGTATTGATTAAATCATATACAGCTTTAACCCTATGGTAACTACCATTCTTTCCTTTAGGTGTTACTTTACCAATATCTCCACCATTATTTTTCGTTTTTTCATTATTAACTTTTTGATTATTTTCTGCTGCAATTGTAGCAGGATCTTTCGTTGAAGTAGTTGTTGTAGTAGTTGTAGAAGCTGCTTTAATAACCTCATTAATACTTTTAGCTAAATCTTTATTTTTATCAATGGCTTTTTGTATTTTTTTAGAATATTCGTCTTCCCAAACTTTTACAGCTGCTAAAGTATCGCTAAAAGCAGTTTTAATATTTCCCATAATTCCACTTTTACCGTCTTTACCATTTAATTGCTCATCTAATACTGCGGCTTTATCTTTAATTTTACCTAAAGCCTTTTCAACTCCATTTAAATCTCCTTTAGCGCCTTCTCCAAAAGTCTTAATATTTTCACCAGCTAATTTATAAACGTCTTGCATACCTGTTTGCCAAGTACTTGCAGCATTTCTAACTCCCTCATACATTTTTTGAGTTTCTGTTTGGAAAGTGGTTGCATATCCTGTTAAAGTAGTATAACCAGTTGCAGCAGCTGTCATTGTTTGATCCCAAGATGTAGTTAATTTAACCTCAGCTTGTGCGACATCACCTGTCATTTCTACATAAAGTTTAGCATGCTCATTGGCAGTAGTTTGTTGATTAGCTAAAGCATTACCCATTTGTGAATTTAATTCTTGGAAATAAGTATTATAATCTTGATTAATTTGTGCAATTGCATCATAATATTCTTTAGTTCCTAAACCGTAAATATTTTCAGCTTCTTGCATAGCGTTAATAAAATCAGTTTGTAGTTGAAGCATTTGATCTTCTAAATTACCAATATATTCTTCATTTAATTTTTGCATTTCATAAAGCTTATTAGTATAATTATCTTCAGCCTCTTCTACAGCTTTATTATCAGCAGTATAAACATAAGAATAATTACCTTCACTATCTCTTGTCATACGAACTTGACTCTTTACTTGAGCCGCTTCTTCGAGCGCCATTTGAGCCGCTTTAAGTTCTAATTCCTTTTGGAGATAGTCAATATCATATTGACTTAATTTATTACCTTCTTTTTGTGCAGCTAATATTTTTTCTTGTACTTTCTGTAATTCACGTTTAACTTTTACATTATTGGTTTCATCAATTTGTTTTTGAGCATCACGAGTTAATTTAGTAAGCTGATATACTTTCTCATATTCAGGAACATAAACGTCTCTAATCTTCTTTTGGAGATCTAACTGTTCTTTCAATCCTTCAAGATTTCCAGCATTACCACCCATCGCTTTACTAAAATCTTCAGAAAGATTTTTTATCATAGATTCATGACGTGTATTAACTGCTTCAAGAGCTTCTTCCCATGAGCTGTAATAATTTTCAGTGGTTTCTTGAACATAATCTTCAGCCTGTTTAATTAATTGCTCATAATGATATTTTTCTTCTTCACTTAATTTTTTCTTTTCTTTATCATATTGTTGTTGTAACTGAGTTAATTGACTTTGAGCATATTCCATGCTTTGTTTAGCCATAGATAAAGACTGTTGAGACAATTCTACATTAGTCTTTTCCATTTGGTCATATATTGCAGAACTCATTTTTAGATAAGAACGACCAGTTAAATCAACAATATTTTTATAAGATTGAGAAACTGTTTTAAGATGATCCATTTTATCAGCCATACGATCGAGTTGATCCATATTAGCTTCCATAACTACACCGATTTCATCAACAACTTGTAAACGATATTCGGCTAAATTAGCGGCTTCTTCTAATAATCCATCTACATATTTACGCATCGTTTCAACTTCTTTATCAGTGAGAGTATTTTCACCAGAAGTAAGTTGTTGCATAATTTTTTGTGGATCAGCTGTACCTTTAATCATCTTATTAACTAATTTCTCTCCATTTAATCCATGATTATTTAAAATTCCAACCATTCCTTCTTTATAAGCATCTAATTTACTAAATGATTCATCCGCTTTTTGTCCTAATAAGCCAATACGTTCTGCAGCTTTATAAGCATCTTCACTAACTCTTTCTAACATAAAATCAAGAACCTTAAGTGCATCATCACTTACATCTACTTTTAAAGTAACTGCTAAATCTGTTTTTTCAAGCATCATATCAAATTTTTCATTTAACATTTCTTGTTGGCGTTGTTGTTCTTCCAAAAGTAAATCATAAGTTTCTTCATATTGCTCAAGATTTTCTATAAAACCTTCATACTGAGCATCTGCTTCTTCCATAATACGTTTAAGTTCTTCGCGTTTTTTATTAATCTTTTCTCGAGCATCTTCATCAGATGTTTTATTTAATTGTTTAACTAAATCTTCTTCTCTACGATTATACTCATCAACTTTAGCATTATATCTTTTTTCTGCTTCTTTCATTAATGCATCATAATTAGTGATATCACCATTTTTATCAAGTTTAACATCCATGCCTAAATAACCTTTAGCACTGGTGTCAACTGTTTTCATTTTTTGGTCAGTCTCACTCCAATATTGTTTTTTACCTTTATTTTGGAGATTTTTTCTATCTTTAGTTAAATTATCACTAATTTCTTTTACATATTTCTTTTGAGCTTTGATTAACTCATCTTGCTTTTTAATTTGTTTATCTAAAAGAGCTAATTTATTCGCGCCAAAAGCACGTTCATAAGCAGTATTGATTTTATCATATTGTTTTTCAAGAGTCTCTAATTGATTCTTAATAACGTGGTAACGTTCACCTTCTTCACGGGGTTTATGAGCTTCTTTTCGTGCGGTTTCACGTCTTATTGCACGAGTTCTACCTCCACCGCCTCTTCGACGACCTCCACCGCCTCCTCGACGACCGCCACCACCAGAGCCTCCTCCATGAGTAGAATTATTAAATTTAAATCCACCGCCAGAAGATTTTTGAGCTGAAGTAACTCTTAATGCAGTAGCAACATCTTCTCCTTCGGCAGTTTCAGAACTAACATCTCCACTATATGTAATCTTAGGAACTTGAATTGTAGTATTTTCAATTTCTCCATTTACAAGAGTCGGTGCTTCAGCAGATTCATATGAAATTTCAGGAACTGCATTGACAAATTCTTCTTTCTTTTCTTTTGGAACTGTTGTAGTTTCAACTTCAGCATCTACACCCATAGATGCTAAATATGAAGTAGCTTGTTCTGCTGTCATTCCAGCAGCATTAATTAATTCATTCATCGCTTGAATGGCTTGAGCATCATCTACATAAGCACCAATTTCAAGATCATCAATTCCAGTTAAAATTTTATTTTCTATTTCACCAAATTTTGCATGAAATTCTTCATCATTCATTCCTACTTGAGCAATAATATCACTTTGCATATTTTGCATTAATTGATCATATGCTTCGGTGTCACCTTCAGCAGCTCGTTGCATTAATTCCATATTTTTAGCTGAAGTAACAAAATTATCTGATAAAGAATCACCCGTAACATCTAATAAATCTCCAAAACTTTTACGCAATCCTTTAACAGCTTTACTTTGCTCTTGTATATCTCCAGATTCTAGTTGCTCTTGCCAAGTTTCCATATTTTCTGAAACATCTTGAATACCTCTATCAAATCTAGCAATTTCTTTAGCAACATTGCGAACTGCTTTACGATTTACTTTTAATTGATCGCTTACATTATCAATTTGATCAGCATTTTCTTCAAGATAATCAGCCATATCTTCTAATTCATCAACATCAATGCCTTCACCAAGATCATTTTGCAATTGTTCCCATTTCTTATTAAATGAATCAGTACTAATTTCGCCTGCTTCAAGCATCTCTTGTAAATCATCAAAATCAGTAGCAGACATTGCTAAAGCATCTGAAACTTGCTGCCATTGTGCGGCATTGGCTTCTGCGCGACTTTCTAACGCGGCCATACTTAAATCAACGCCACCCAATGCGTCTTCCATTTCTTCAAGATATCCTTTGGCTTCCTCGGTTGTTGCATTATGTTTAATTAAAGCATTTTCCCAGTTATTTAAATCTTGTTCACTTAATCCTAATTCTTCACGATAAGCTCTCATTACATCAATTTGAGCTTGTACTTGATCAGTGTTTACGCTCCATGCACCAGTCTCACTATCTGTCTCTAAAGATGCAGCTTCATTTAAATTAGTACCATTTTCAGTCATATGCTGAGCATTAGAAAGAGCATCTTCACGGTTCATCAAATCACCAGATAAACCTTTTAATCTTTCAACATCTGTACTTTCGATTATATCTTTAAATGCTTGAGCATTTCCAATTAATTCATATTCTCCTTCATTATTAATTGTAAAGAATTCTTTAGCTTCTTCGGATAATTGATTCCATTCTTCAGCTGTAATTGTATCTCCAACCTCATTAACCTTATCTAAAATAGCATGCAAAGATTTAGTTTTTTCAGTAATTCCATTAAAATCTAAAGTTTCAAATTGAGAAGCAAATTTATTAAATAATTCATTTCCTTTAGTTAACTCTAAATTTAAATTTCCTCCAGCAGCTGTGAATGCTTGATAACTTGATAGCAGCTCCTGAACACCTTCTTCACCACCTTGCTCTAAAGCATCATGAAGATTTTGAGCTAAAATCTCTCGTCCTTTTGCTGTTAAGTTAGGATCATTAGCTAATTCATGGAAAGGCTTTTGGAAAATATCAGCAACTAAATCATCTCCAATAGTACTAAAGTGATCTGAAGCATTAGTTAAACTAGCAGTTAATTCTGCTATTATATCATCACCTGATTGACCATATAAAGCAGCAATTTGATCTAGCTGATCTGGAGTCAAACCAATTATTTCTAATAAATCTTCTGTACTTAAACTTTTAAATTGATCTAATTCAGATCCAGTAAATTGTTTAACATATTCAGATAAATCAAATTCATTATTTGCTGAATCAAAGTTTTTCATTAAAGATGAAGCAAAATCTTGACCTGCTACATCTTTAATACCACTCAAAGTTTCAGCAGCTTCATCTGCACTTGCGGTCATACCATCTGTTGCTTCACTTGCAGCTAGAAGAGAAGCGACATATTCAGCGCTGTATTCTACTTCTTTTCCCTCAGCATCTCTAAAACCAAATGATCTATTATTATCATTTCCTCTCACCGCATTACTATCAGCAGATAAATTATAACCAGCATCGTTTAAAGCTTTTAAAATGTCTTGATATGTTTCATTACTTTGACCAGAAAATTTATTAATACCGCTACCTGTCATTCTATCCATCCACTTATTTTGGGCATCGATATTAAAACTATTTTGTTGACTAGCAGCATAAGCTTTAGCTGCATCAGAATAAGCATCCCCTAAAATCTCATCTATTTTCATTTGGCTAAACAGATTTAATTGTCCAGTCGCTACTTCTAATGATTCAGACATACTATTTATTTGTTCTTGCCAATTTGCTAAATCTTCATCTTTTAAATTGGAAACATTGACACCTAAAGCTCTTAATTTATTTTTTAAATCTTCAGCATCTAAAGCATCAGCTAATTTATCCATATTATCTTTAATGAAAGAATCATCTACATTCATTCCAGCCCAATTCATTGAACGTGATAAATCAGTCTGTTCTGAATTAACTTTCATTTCAGTTGCAGAATAATCTCCAATAGCTTTAGCATATGAAGCTTGGTCAGCCATTATATCTGCTTGAGCCTGAGCATTTTCTAAAATTTGTTGATCTAATTGTCCAGTTTCTTTATAAGTTTTTAATAATTGAGCATAATCATCAGCATTTAAAAAACCTTTTACTTGACTTAAAGTTTCAACTGCAGCTCTACCAGTTTCTTTTAATGCTTCTTTCCATTCTTGTGTACCTTTTGTACATTGATTTAATTTTTCAACACAAGAATCATATTTATCAATCGAAGAACGTAAACTATCTGCAGCTTGCGTAGCCTCTTGTTCTGCATCTGCTAATTTTTCAGCTGCTTCAGCTGCCTGCTTTGCAGCTTTAGCATCTTTATTATATTCATCTACTAGTACTGAAATAATAGCAACCAAAGCACCAATAGCAACAACAATTGCTAAAACTTCTGGGAATGCTAACTTAATAGCTCCACCAAACATCGCAACGCCCTTAGAACTAATAGTTAATCCCATACCTGCTTTGGCTCCAGCTGCGCCCAGTGCCTCTTCTTCTACAATTAAAGCACTAATTGATGGTAAAATAGAAGGAATAACCATTCCAAGAGCCATTAAAATAGAAGTTAATTTATCCAAAGGTGAAGCATCTGGATCTTGAATAGTATCAATTGCACCTTTAATCATACTAATAGACATTGCTACATTCATAGCCAAATTAGCTGCATTTACTAAGCCATCAGCCCAAGTTTTAATATTACCTTTAGATTTATCTATACTGTCATTAGTATTATCAACACCATCTTTAAATTTTTCTTGACTCTCAGTTGCTTCATCTACTGCTTCTACGTGATTTTGATAACTATCATTTAATTTATTAATAGTAGATTCTGATAGACCAGCTGCTGCTAAATCAGCTTTTACACCATCTTCAACACCTGTTAATATAGCTTTAATTTTTGTAGTTTTTTCTGATAATTCTTCTAAGCTAGGATTTAAGGTTTCTAATTCTGTTTTATATGCTTCTAAATCTGCTTTATTATCTGCTCCAAATAAATCAAAATCCATATTATTTAAAACAGCTAATAATTGTTGCTTCATTTCAGAAACTTCATTAACAGTTTTAGTTTCATCAAATTCAATAGGAATATTAATTTTATCTATTTTAAACTGATTTTCAATCGCAGATCGTAACTCTTTTTGCTTTTGAATTACTTTATTTAAATTAGTATCTTCATCTGTGTTATTAGCTTTTTTACCATATTGAATTGCTTCTATTCTTGCTTGCATAGAAGCGTTACTTAATGCTTCTTTAGCCTGGTCTAAATCTCTAGCTTTTGCAACCGCAATCTCTCGTAATATGCCAAGACGATCTAATAATTGCTGATTTACTTTAAGCTCCATATCACTCATAGCAGAAGCTTTTTCAGTTAAATCGGCTTGAAGTTCTAGCTCTTGTCGCATAGTAGCGTTTCTAGTTTTACCCTCTTCAGTATAGTCGCCTCCAGCTTCATTGCCATATGCGTCAGCTGCATTTTTAATAAAATTAGTACGCTCTTTTTGCACTTCTTCACGGCCACTTTTAGTCATCATTTTTAATGAATAAGCAGCACTTGTTAAAGCTTCAGCCATTTGATCATGGAATACTTTAGTAACTAAACTACCAATTAAAGATAATACTCCAGGCAATCCACCTAATGCTTGAATAACATCATCAATTTTACCAATAACATCTGCTAAAGTATTTGTTAATCCAATAAAAAATTTATCATCTAATAATTCGTCATAAATTGCTTCTGCAGCAGCTCTAACGCGTTTTTGAGCAGCTTCCCAAGATTCTGCATAAATATCTGCTTGTTCTTGTAAAGTACCTTCAGATCCCTTTGCAACAGTAAGATTTTCTTGCATGAAATCCCAGTTATCCATTAAAGCAATTAAATTTGTATATTGACGAACACCACCAACTGTTTGAGCCAATGCTGTTTTTTGAGCATCTGATAAATCTCCCCAACGCTGACCCAATTCATCAAGAATGGTATCCATATCTTTCATTTCGCCATTAACGTCAAGAATTTGAACACCAACAGTCTCTAATGCTTTAGAATATTTATTTAAATCAACTCCATCTTCAAGAGTTTCTCCTAATTTTAAACCTTGTAAACGAGTAAATAAAGTTCTTAAACCAGTACCAACAGTATCAGCACTTTGACGAGTAGTTGCTGTAATAGTTGCTAATGCAGAAGTAGCATATTCATAAGATAAACCTACTGTATCTGCTACAGCTGCGAATTTTTGAAGTCCAGTTGAAATTTCTTCTGAACTAGATGCAGTAGCCGCACCTAATGCAGTAATTACATCAGCATAATACTCTAAACTTTTAGAACCATCATAAAAGTTATTCCAAATAGCAGTTAATTGATCAGAAACTTCTTCTGCTGATTGTCTACTAACATTTGCTAATTTAATAGTAGATTCAACACGACCAGCAATTTCTTCCTGATCTCTAATACCCTGTTGATAGTAAATTAAAGCAGCATCAGTATATTGAGTAGTAGTTGTGCTTAAAGATTGAGCTGCTCTATTTGCATTCTCCGCAAATGCTGACATTTCTTCAACACTTGCTCCAGTAACAATACGAATATTATTCAAAGATTCATTTAAATTTTGAGCATATCCATAAGCACCTTGTAATGCTCCCATAAAACCATGTAATATACTAGATGAAATTTGCCATCTAGCAGTATTCATTAAAGTTGTTTTAAATTGATCAAGAAGAGCAGTACTTCGTCTTAACGGAATCTCAGACTGCGCCACAGATTTAGCTAATTGTTGAAACGCTTGTTGCCCCTCTGGTCCAAGAGAGCGTAATTTTTGCCCATATACATTTAAATCAGTACCACTTTTTTTCAAAGACTCGCTTAATCTAGAAAAATCTAAATTACCAGTATTTGTATTAATGGCATTTTGTAAATGCACTTTTAATTCAGCAGCCGCTCTAATAGCATCATTAATATCCTTGGTAATACCAAGTTTATTACCACTGGTTTTAGTACCATTAACCAATTGTGTTAATGAATTTTGTAATTCTTGAATTTGTCGTTTTGCGGCCGACGTATCCGCAGTAAACGCAAGATTTACATTCAATTGTTTAGGCATACCTTTTATTCGCTCCTTTCTCTCCAAATTTTGTTTTTTATTTGCGCAAATAAAAAAATAGGTGGTTAGAGTATTTCCGTTATACTCTAACCACCTATACTCCTATTATTTTATAAAAAATAAAACAATAGAATAGACCTAATTAGCCCAATTTAGTTAATATATCTTTTACCAGACTAAGATTATTAGGATCAGCTATCGCTTGCTGAATATTAGTTGCATCTAATTCCAAATTAGAATAATCTTGTCCAACAGTGTCAAGAATTCCATAAATAGAATTTTGATAATCATAAAATGCTTTTATAGTAGCATCAATACCATTAATTAAAAACTCATATTCTTCTTGCGGGATTGCGGCAATGATGGAGTTAAGGATACCATGCTCCTCGAGTAAATCGAACAATTTAGCGGGATCCTCTAACTGCTTTTCCGTAAATGAAAGATTAGAATATGCTTTTATAATCTCTAAATTTCCAAATACCTCTACTTTCACTGGATTTGGAAAATGGTTCTGATCTGCCGATCTGTTAAGCACGGCCGCAATCAAATTTAATTTATCATTAACTGGAAGATACTGAAGAACATCAACTTCAATATCATCAGTTAATTTTACTTTCTTAATTTCAGCCTTTTTCTTAAGACCTAATTTTGAAAAACTTACTTTTGCCATTATAAGCCTCCTTTTTCTCTTTTGGATATTATACCATAAAAAAATATTTATGTCAAAAATTAATATACAATAGATCCCATAAGTGCAGCATATTTTACTGATACTCGAATAGACTGTAAATATTTAATACTTAATGTCTCAAATAAATCTGATCTTCCAGGCGACATAGCATTTAATGTTTTGCGTATCCAGATAACATTATTATGAATTGCAGAATCTTCATATCCATTCAAATTAAAATTATAAAGATTATCTGCAATTTGATTTAAAATCTCCTTCATCGAATAAACATATACATGTGAAGCACTACGATTATTAATCACAATTGTATCTGCAAAATTTGACGTTTGTGAATATCCCATTAAAATATCCAATATACTTAAATATTTAGCCATGGCATGAGCTTCAACTTCAACTGCAGTATCTTGTTCTTCCATTACCCAATATACATAATCTTCTAAAATAGACATACCAGCACTACGAGCAACTGCATATGCTAATGAAGTTGTACCAAAATCTCTATCTGCAAATCTTTCCCAGTTTTTTGCAGAAATCCTAAAGGGTAAAATTTGATTTCCATTTCTAAGATTAAACTCTACGTCAATTTTTCCTTGTCTATCACTATTTGGGTTAAACGAATTATTAAATTGAAAATCTAAACTAGAACCTTTACCATCCTCTAAATGTAAAAAAGTACGATCTTTTTTTTCTACTTTTTTACGATATGTTTTATCTTTAACAAAATCATTTAAATTTTTTAACTCAGGCCGATAACTTAAAAAACGTTCTCCAGCCATACCAACATTTTCACTTCCCTTAGTTTGCATGGCTTTAGCAAAATCTTCTAACATTGATTCAGAAATTGCTCCAGAATATGCTTCCGCCGCTCCTCCCATAGCATTTAGGACATATTCTAAAATATCTCCAAAATCTTGGGGAGATAAAACACCACCTACCTGAGAATATGTTTGATATGCCGCATCAACAGCTTTCACTCGTTGTAAAAGATTATCATTACCTTTTAACACAATATGACCATTATTATCAGTTTTTAATTCAGATAATGCTCTTAATTCTTTTTCTAATGTATCAAGTTCTTGTGGAATTTGGTCTAATTGATTTAAATTTCGTAAATCTTTTATATATTGTGTTACTTTTTCCAAACGAGTCTTTATTGTTTGTAATTCAATATACTCACTATGTTGGAATCTTTCATATTTTTCTCTAATAATAGTAGGAGTGTTTTCTAATGGAGCTAAGCTTCCATCTGAACTCATTGTAAAATCTTGTTTAAAAGCATTATTATATTTTTGTTCATAAATACCTTCTACTAATTGCCTAATTTGCTGTTGAACTAAAGTACTTTGATCTCCTTTAGGATAAAAGGCTTCATTTAATATTTCCTCTAAAATTGCACATTGTCTTTTATCAGCAGATTGTGTCAATACTCCTAAAGCATCAGCTTTAGCATACTGTATAATTTGAGAAGGAGAAAGCTCTTTATGTTTTGCTTTATAAAAATCTCCTAAATTCATAGGCACTCCTCTTTCCTAAAACAAAAAAGGGGAAGGCCTAAACCTCCCCCTTTAAAATTTACTTTTATTCTCTAATTAAAACTTTAAGAGATCATGAGCATCTTCGTGTGCAGTGCTATGTCTGTGGAGATCCTGACTAGCAGCATCCTTAATAATCTGAATAGCAGCAAGCACTTTCTTACTATGATCAAATCTTGTATAATCTGGGAATGCATCCATAGTAAATGTAAATGTACTAGGATCACCAGATGAAGCCATAGTGAATGTGAAGTTACTTTGAATCTTGCAGTTAGGAATAATGAATTCAGCTGGCATATCTACACCATTTTGATCTCTGAATAATGTAGAAGCTTCAAGATAATAGTTACCACCAAACTTATCAGCTGTAATTTCAATTTGTTGAGCATCAGATTGTCTTTCTACATAGTAGTCAACAAGAACAGCATCAAACTTACCTGCTTCAATTTCGCTACCTTCTTTAATAGTGTAATCAGTATGATTTTCTTCACCTTCAGTTTCGAAATTGTAGTTAGGATGTCCAGCAACTACGATAGTATATTTACCTTCGCTATCTGGAGTTAATTCTTGATGCTGAGGAATGTAAGGCTCAGTAATGATTTCTCCGCCTTTCATAAACATTACATATGCATAGTTATCTCCCTTATTAGCTGGAAGATAAGGCTTATTAGAAATCTTAATGCTAACACCATCTGAACTAACAGTTGTTTCACCAGCATCTACTGTTTCAGTAACATGTTGATAAATTGGCTTAGATTCAGAAGCGTCAATAAGTCCAGCACCAGAAAGAATCATGAAACCTTCTGGAGAGATTAATGCATCTTCCATAGTGAAAGTAACTGTACGTTCACCTTCCCATGCAACTAAACGAGTATTACCACGTCCACCTTGTGCATATACTGTGGTTGCAGCACCTTCCATGCTGGAAGTCTTTAAGGTGTCAAAATAAATTACAGGTTCGTTAGCATAGAAAATTTTATTACCGATCTTTTGCGCTGCTTTTGCTTTTAAAACAACGTCGCAAATTTCACGAACACCAAATTTCATAGTGCATATTCCTCCTTATTATTTTTAATGGATATCTTTCATCCAATCATCAGGTTGGGAATCAGGCTTACCGCCCGCAAGGCGAGTCCGCACATCAATATCCCATCTCATATGTAGTATATATCTTTCAATTAAGTCATACAATTGAAACATTGTTAAATTAACCAAGTCCAATAGAGACATAGAAGATATACCAATCGTTAATATCGAAAGGTACCTACTAAATACGCTTGAGTTATTACCGCCTTTTTGAGCGGCAACTCTCTGTCGTCCACGCATTAATTTCTCTGCAATTTCTCTCGCTTTCTCGTTGGCTGGGTTAAAAGCTTGTTGATCCATTGGTCCATCTTTTGCGCAGAATACTACACGCAATGTCTCTTGAAGAAAATCAAAATTACTATCATCAACAGTAATATTTTCTTCTCCTTTTACAAAGATTAAAGACATTGGTGTAAATAATATTTTATATTGAGGAAAAATCAACTCTAAAACTTGCATAGTCGCAAGTTTTTTATCTATGGTTGCTTTATCCATCATCACTGTCATAAATATTTGAAAATTTGTTATATCATCCAAACCATCTTTGTCCTGTATAAACATACTTTTATAAAGACACAAACATTGCACACCAGTAAAAAAATCATTTTCACCAATATAAGCAATTTCTCGTAAAGTTGGTTGATGTACAGTTAATTGCAATTCCGGAATTGGGATATCAACACCAGCCATTAATGCAAGACGTATATCCATCTTTTTATCTCAATTGCGGAATTTCTTTAAACTCTTCTTTGAACGCTTCATCTTCTTCTGGATTAGGGAAATTACGTTTATCCTCTTCGCTATGAACAGATCTAAACATTAAACATAAACCAGCAAATTCATCGGTTAAAATAATTTGATTTGCACCTAAGAACTCTGTTTTCCCAATTCCAGTTAAATGCTTACCATTAAACATCGAATCTATTTCAGCTGCAATACGATAAGGTCTTAGTTGAAAATCTTTTAGCGTCCATTGGTCATAATGACAAATAATATCAAATTCAATAATATGATCCCTAAACTCTGGATTAGTTCTATTCGGAGTAAAGTTATCAAAATTTATAATAATATAAGCTAAAACGCTCCCATCCACATATAACTTAGGAACATTTTTAATATTCTTTCCAAACAATTCAATAGATTGTTCATCTGTTAAATTGGGTTTTTCGAGAGCATCTGGCGTTGTATAGTATAATAATCTTTTTAATCTTGGATTACTTAATAATTGTTTTGCAATAATTCCCATATCTTTATCTACAGTAAGAAAACTAGATTTGGGAATTGAATAACCTTCAATCTTCATCGATGCTATCTCCTTTGTCTCTTAAAATAATGATTCAACAACTATTTGCTTAGTAACATTACCATAATTAATTTCAAACTGACCATGATAAGAGCTATCCCATATAAGCGCGATTTCTGCAGGATCATCTGGATTAACCTTCCAAATAACTGGGTATTTTTTATCATCAATTTTCCATCTAGCATTTAGAATACCTTTATAACGATAATTAACTTGCATTCTTGGTTTAATAAAGGTTTCTCCCTCAATCATTTGTTCAGTAGACTGATCGTTCGGATTAATTGGCTCAGTTTTTAAAACTCCAACTAATCCTTGTTCTAAATCATCTTCGGTTTCATTAATATAATATTCAACCGCAGTAATTTCTAGAATTCCAGGAGAGCTAATCCAATCAGTTGCTTCTACTCGCCAACATACTTGCGGGCTGCCCTCATCGGTACCTTGAAGGTAAAACTTAGAGTATCGTCTGAAGTACTTTAATGCAGCTTCTGTTCTAGGCATATAAATATTTAATGAATGATTAGGTGTATCTACACTAATTTGGTGTTTTTGGATATAATTGATCTTAGTTTCAACCGGTCCTCTTACTGCAACATAAGAAGAATGAATACCATCTTCGTCCTCCCAACTAATTTGATAGGAGCATTTTCTAATATCACCTCTAAAATAGGCAACCTCATTTAAATCTTGAAGTCGAATTAACCAAAAAGTACCAGTTCCTAACCATTCAAAAACATCACCAGGCTTATATCCAGCTTCAAATGGAACTGATAATATTTTATCATCATAATCCATTTTTAATTTATCTGGATTAATTAAAGCTCTAGATATTTTATGAATGTAATTAAAACGTGAATCAATATCTTCGTTTTGTTTATCTTTATCTTCTCTAATAGAAAAAATTCTTTTTATAGTACATGCTTGGTATGAATAAAATAATGCTCGATCTAGAGATCTTCTTTTATCATAAATCATACGATTTTGTTGAAATTCTCCACCATTTACTCTTAAACGATGTGCTTGACAAGCTATTGAAGTAATTCCTGGTTCACCAGTCATTTCTTCTTCTTTTTCACCATTTTTCAAATAATTCCAATCTCTAAAATCCTTAATACCAAAACGTCCAGCCATTAGTTTTAAAGAAGGATTTCGTCTAGTCCCAAAACTTGGCATTTAGTTTAACTCCTGTAATAGGCTAATACTCTCAAATATAGTCTTACGGTAAAGTTCAAAATTTACATCCACGACTTTTAATCCCTCTAATTTACTTAATAACTGTAAAAATACTGGTCCCATAAAAATTTCATTTAAACCAGCTATTTCTATAGTGACTGTTTCTAATTGCTTTCGCCAATCTTCTTCATGTTCACGCATAGGAATTAATTTCCATAATTGGTTGGTTAAGCGTTGAACATCTTTTTTAATAACTTCATTATCAAATCCAATTTCATATTTATCTACTAACATTATCTCATTGCTCTATCTTTTCCAAATAGATACCATTCAGAACGATAGACTCCATTATCATCTAATTTTCTACGCTTATAGAGTCTTTGCATATGGAAAGCCTCTCTTTGCGATTCAGATAAAAGACTTAATAATTTAGATAAATGATTTGCTTGTGAAGTCATTTTAAAATCTGACCCAGAATATTTCATACGAGTATTCTCGATCGATGTGACTTGACGCTGAACCCAACCGCATTTCATTAAAAGCGCCAAAATATTTATTTCTTCAGAGGTTAATTCCTCTTTAAAAGAAGATTGCTCAACTAAAACGTCTGGAACTTCGGATTCAGGATCATCTAATAAATCATTCCAAACAACACCAATAATAAAATCATCTTCTGTTACTGAATCTTCACTGATTTGATCGATTTTAATCTCATAGTCATAAAGATTTTTTCGAGGAAACTCAAATCCAGGAATAGCATCAATTAAAAGATGTTGAAGATCTTTTATAGTGTCTTCTGGAGTTAACTCCATATACATATCATCAGTAATTTTTTCAAGAAAGCGATTATAAACAGCTGAAAACTTAGTTCCCATAAAACGCCTCCTTATTCTGCAGCAGAGTCGTCTTTCTTCACTACCTTATATTTTGATCCAGAAGTACGTCTAGCAGGATTTTGCGGTTCGACCGGTGCTGGAGCTGGTTGTACACGACGTTGCGCTGCTTGCTCCTGTTGAGCCTGGGCCGCAGCAATCTCGGCATCTTCCTCTTGTTTAGCACGAATCATACGAGCTAAATCAGTACCAGTCTTTTTCTTGAACTCTTCCATTTTAACAGTATCAGTTAAAGGCATGGACACAGAAAGAGTTTTAATTAAATCAATAACTCCTTCTGGAGCAAAATCAAGACAATCAAGCCATTCATCCATAGTTCCACTGACAATGAGTTCTCTAACTTCCTTTTCGGTCATATTATACTCAGGTTCAACATGTCCAATTAAATCTTCACGAATTTCTGCATCTTGGACAAGAAGAAAATCTCTAATTAATCTTCTTCCTCCAGGAAGATAACTTAATCCCTCTAATTCTTCTTTTCTAATCTTTTTTGTTTCACCTGGAGCAAAATCACGACTTTTTACTCCAATCTCAGGTACGGAATAGTGCACTCTACTAGCACTTCTATTTTTAACTAAATAAATTTTTTCTGACATTTTTCTACTCCTTTATCTCCATTAAACAAAAAATAGGGGAGAGGGGAACTTCCCCATTCTCCCCTATCTCTAAGTCTTAATTTATAATTCAACAACTAATTAATTAGTTACCAAATTCGCTAGCGTTTTCAACGTAAACGTTATTCTTAACAGTATCCTTAAGCATGAAGTCGCCTTCCTTGCTAAGACTTGTGTCTTGGAATACGTGAATAGCATTATCCATCATGCAAACAACGCCAACCTTTTCATACATATGAATATCTCTTGACCAATCATAGTTTTCGAATTCATTTGTATAAAGGTCTCCTTCGAAAGCGATCTTAACAGGCTTTTGATCAGCACCGGAAGGAATGATGTAGCAAAGGCTAGGATCAATTACCTTAACCTGTTCAAAAGCATTCTTATAAGAGTTAGGAAGAATAACTACTCTTTCACCCTTATATCCGCTAAGTCTACCAGTTCTGTAAAGTTCATCCTTCATAGCTTCAGTGTATCTCCAAGCTTCTTGAGGGATCATCTTAACAGCGAATTCGTTTGTGCAGTAAATAGTAACGTTACCATACATCTTTGCATTGTTAAGAAGTGCGTCGAAAGCAGCTTCATCGAATCCTGCGGAAGCTACCTTATGAGCAGCAGGAAGCTGAGCCATACCTTCAGCAAGTGCTTCGCCAACTTCTTCAAAGATAAGATCGTCCATTCCTTCATAAAGGATATTTACGAGTTCAGCCCAATCTACACGACCGTCAAGGAACTCTTCAAATCCGATCTGAGCAGCTCCACCGATAGCAGAAGTTGGAACTTCGAAGCTTTCCTGAGCGGATCCAAGCTTCCAAACTTCATAAATACCAGCAAGTCCTACTCTTGTAACGAACTGCTTACCACGATTTCTGTTATGTACGTTTGTTTTTCTACGGAAGATAGGTTTTTCACCTTGTGCATAACGTTTTACTTCTGCAAACTGTTCATAGTTTGCTTTAACTCTTTCTGGAACGATTTCTGAAAGAGTTTCTTCAATGATACGGAAAATAGTATTTTTATTTTCTCTGTATCCACGATAGTCAGGAGCTAACTCAGCAAACTGAGCGCGTAATGTTTCCTGAACTTCGTCATAGCTAAAATTCTCTCCATTGAAGCTATATGCTACTGGAGCAGAAGGATTAGCTTTAGCTGCAATTTTCGCAAGCTTTACAAATTCTTCAGTCTTTAACATTGCTCTTTTGCTCCTTTCCTTATTTAATTCTCATAAGCTTTACAGCTTTTTGACGATCACCAAGATCGTAAATTTTAACAACTTCCCAAGTCATTTCATCACTTTCACCTTCTACAAGGTATCCAGGCTTATCTGCATCAGCACCAGCAGGTGTGAAAGTCATTCCAATTTCTGGGTCACCTTCTAACATAATACAGTTAGTTGTATAGATATCGCCAACATTAGTCTTGAAAACACGAGGAGTCATCTTTGTTCTCTCAGGCATTTTCTTAGGACCAGCATAATCCCAAGTAGCTTGGAACGGATTATCTGTAGAATCCCATTCATAAGGATCTGCAGGTGTAACCACGTTGCTATAATCTCTTGGTTGAGTCATTTGTTGCATGTCTGCTGCTCCGTCAATAGGACTATAGATACGAGCGACATAATTATCTCTAATCATTGCGAAATCGCAATCTGACTGTCCGTCACGATAAACTTTTACTTCGTTGAAGACTAACATCCATTCGCCTTTGCCTTCAAAATCAACAACTTCTTTCGCATAATCATATTTTACGAATTGACCATTTTCAAGAAGGTTAATATCTTCAGCGGCTGGCAATTGAGCATAAATCTGACCTGTTCTTTGAGCAGAAAGATGATTTGGTTCTACTTGACCATATCCACGCTCAACGAAAGTAGCTTCACCTAAACGTACTTTAGCCATCTGTTCTTTCCTCCTAATTTATTTATCACTTTTTCTATTCTTCCGAAGGGCACTGACTAATGCTGGGATGTTAGTATCTTCGGAATCATCTTCTACGCTGTCTAAACTAAACGTAGTTTCAAGATTATTTTCACTATCTGTCTTGCCAGACAAGTCAAGCTTGTTGTGTACACAGATAATAGAAAGCTTTGCTTCAATTTCATCAAGAGAATATTGATCGATATTGTCTTGAACATCTTTCTTTTCAGCATCTGAAAGCATATAGAATTGATCAATCATTGCTTGCTTTTCTTCTCTGTCCTTAGCCTTTTTAAATTCAACTAATTCATTGTAAGATGTTTCCATATCGTCATATTTACTCTGAAGTTCATTAAATTGAGTTGTAAGACTAGCTAAACTCTCCTGTAAATTTTGAAAATCTTCTAAACTAAATTGAACGCCTTCGTCCTTATTTTCTTCAATTTTTTCATCTTCTACAGATTCTTCTTTTTCCTCTTCTTCTGAAGGTTCATCAGCTGGAGCTTCTTCTTCAGTAGTCTCCTCAGACTCTTCTTCAGCAGCTTCTTCCTCTGCATCTACAGGAGTTTCTTCAGCAGTTTCTTCTTCCTTAGGTTCAATTACTTCTTCTTCCTTTTCTTCTACAGAATCAATAATTTCTTCCTCTGGTTTCTTGATATCATCAATTTCCACTGTAAAGTTTCCTCCTTTCAATTTTTGAACTTCTTTCATTAGCTTGTAAATTTTGCTATCAAAACTTTCATCTAATGAAAAACTTCCAGTGATTTGTGAACCTTCAAAACAAGGTTCATTATCTTCGCCTAAAATACACAATCCTTTAAAAATTGCGTCATTTATAATGAAAAATTCCATACCTGTATTATCGTCAAATGACCAATTTCCTTTTAAAGTTTCTTCATCTAATTCCATAGATTGATTATTTCCTTTTGTAAGAATACGGTTTGCCTCTGGATATCTGCCAGTCCAAATATAACCTTCAGTAACCATATAAGTATGGATATTTTCACCATCTAAATAATCTTGGAACCAAACTTTAGCTCCTAAATCAACAAATCCATAAGGTCTTGTTGTATCTTGAATTTCCCACGAGCCGCCAGAGATATTAATAATCTGATTGTGCTCGTCGAAGTCTGCTTTTTCCTCCTTCCAGAATCCTACAATCGGGCTTCCTGGTAGCGAGTTAGCCATCTTGGCCGCAGTTTCTTTTGTAATAATACTACCATTGCGATTTGGTTCATCACCAACATAACAAACTTTAATCTGAACCTTAGAAATCATTGGATTTAAAGGAGTCACATTAATAAGTTCACAAGGAGTATTTAATTTAATACTAGTATGCATATTCACAATCTCCTTTAATTCATTGACTCTTTATTCTGAATAGTCTTTTCACTTAATTCGCCTTCCTCTTTTGCAGGTCTTCCAGTTTCTTTAGTTTGACTATCTGTATTACCATTAGTTTTTTGTGTTGTTTCTTGTTTATTTCCGCCCAAATTTTGTAAATCTTCTACAGACATTGTAGATGACATAAGAGGTGGAATCATAATTTCACTTAAATGAAGAACATTATTTTCAAATAATGCTGTATTAAGAATGAAACTCTGACTTTGTCCAAGAGCAATCTGAGGAAGCATCTTAGAAAATCCCATCTGTGTTTGTTCTTTATATAATTTTGCCAATGCTTGATAGTTATATTGTGTTGTGTGCAACATATAAAATCTAAAGTTCCATTTTTTCTTATTAACGCTTCTCTTATTAGCGATCATATTAAACAAAACTTCAAATTGCAAAATTAAATCTCTTAAAGATCCCTCATCTGCAAGGATAGATTTTTCAAGAGCTAAATTACCATCAGTATTAAAAATATTCTTTGAAGTACCTAATGCATTGTAAACAGTACGTTCTGCATTATTTAAGGAATCATCTTTAACAGTTGCATTAGCATCAGAAATATCAATTCCTACAATATCTGCAAATGTAGTTAATACATCAACTCCAATAGCATCACGAAGCATTTCAACTGCATTATTATGAATATCTCTAGCTTCATCAACGTCAAAGATTAAATCACCATTTTTATCCAATGGCAATTTCTGAACAATAATTTTTAACAACTTTTGTAATTGTCTTTGTCTATCTATTCCTTGAGTTGTATCTAAATCAATTAAGGCTGGAATAGCATTTATAAACAATGGCAAACCACCCATTCCAGTAATACTGCACATAACAGCACAACTAGGATCTAAGAGATACCAATGACCTTTACCTTGAGCTCCAGTAGAGGTAATCTCATCATTAGGTAACTTACCTTGTTTATAAAGTATATATCCTTTTTTAAACTCAGGAGGGAATAAATCAAGAACTTGCATACGATATGCAACATCTGGAAATTTAGTATCAAAGAAAGTCATATCGAATTCAATTGCGGGCATGCCTGCGATCTTGTATCTAGAACGACACCATCTCCAAGGCAAGTCTTGCACAAGAATTCTGTCATCACCTTCATATACATATCCAAAATAAACACCATCACGAATTACTTTAAGAGCGATTTCTCCGCAAGTTTTCTTAATATGCGAAGCATCAAAGTAATTCAATGTTTTAGTAAAATCTGCAACTATTTTCTCTTCTTTTGCTGTATCACTTAATACTTCTGGACACATATACCAGTCATAACGATACATATTCGCAAAATAGTTAACAATCTTTTGATAAATACCACTTGTTCTATAGAAAAATCTTGAAATCTGTCTTAAAGTAGGAATATCATTATTTATCAATGCTTCAATTACAAATCTTTTATCTCTAAAACCACGATTGTCAATTTTGTTGTAATAACCTAAATCCAGAACAGCATCAGGATATGAACGAGTTCCAATTTTTAATTTTGCATAACTATCAACTACGGAAGTAGGAGCTTTTAACATATCAAAGCCTTTTTTGCGTATCTGCTCTTGCCGATCTTGCATTTAGTATACCTCCTTAATATCCAGCT
>Ga0247609_10000456_pt1 | contig 56998 bp, 57 predicted proteins | sample 172DNAGHGlowgp2_FD_193487 | JGI IMG/M metagenome (GOLD analysis project Ga0247609, IMG submission 193487) | Sheep rumen microbial communities from Palmerston North, Manawatu-Wanganui, New Zealand - 1728 DNA GHGlow gp2 | ecosystem: Host-associated > Mammals > Digestive system > Stomach > Rumen ... | reverse complement strand
AGTTTGAGCATTAGCCGCAACACTAATCATAATAAATGCAGCCATCAAAAAATAAAAAATTCTCTTCATACTTTTTTAATTTTAAAGATTTTTAATTAAGTTTATTAATAATATTAATCGTAATCGTAGTAACCGCCATAGCCATATGTGTATCTATAGTTTGTGTCATATATACTTGGCTTTTCGTCAATATCCTCGAAATAATAAAATTGCTTATTATCTTTATATCTTATGTCAGCAAGAACGATTACGCTCTTATCAAGGTGCATTTCTTCAATCTTATAGCGTTCATTGATGAATTCACCAACCTTATATCTCTTAATGCTCTTTTTAAGTTTAAGAGTTGTCCAATTGGGTCTCCAATCAAGTTCCTTGTTATAAGGAGCCTTAGCGTGTTTAATGAACTCTTCAAGCGTTGGATTGTCCTTTTCGGTCAAATCAATGTTCCAATACTTGCAAGAGTAACTATAATGGGCTTCTTTAACATTAAAGAAATCCTTGAATTCAGAAACTCCACAATTATGAAGATTAACTTCATCAACAAGGCTTTGCAAAATGTCAATGGTTCCAATTGTCAATGTGTCAAAGAAATCCATAATCTCATCTCTGTATTGTGGATATTTAAGATTATCATCAACATACTCTTCAAGAATCTTCCTATCAATGACATCGCCAAATGACTTCAAATATCTAATACGTGATGGCCTACTAAGCAAATTATCATTAACCTTAAGTTCATTTGTTGTCATAATGAAAATGTGACAATTTTCACCATTATATACACCGTCCATAATAGAAAGCAAAGATTCTCCAGCTCTATCTTCACCGTCATTATCAGTTAATCTGAAGTTTTTTTCAAACTCATCAAACAAAAACACGCAATCGTGATTAATTCCCGCCAAGAAGTTTGAAAGTCCTTGAATTGGCTTGTCAACAATTATTACAGGCAATCCAAGTTTGTTACAAAGCATTTTTGCTGTAACAGTTTTTCCAGTTCCTTTTGCCCCATTCAAAAGAACGCCCAAATTATGCTTTGATGATTGCTTACTATATGTATCCAGCACATGAGCGACAAATGTTTCATCAATGCCATAGAGTTTAAACCCAAAATAAAACTTATCTGCAATTCTCTCAAGAAAAATTTCGCCAGTCATTGGGTTTTGGTGTATTTGGTAAATACCATCATCAAGAGTTGGCATTACCTCAAAATTACCTTCGGTTTGTGAATAAAAATCACCTCTTCTTAAAAATACTTGTGACATAAAATTATTATTTAAATGTTAATTTATAAGTTTTCAATTAATATACAAATTATTTTTCAATTTCCAAAAAAATTAATCAATAACTGTTACCAAACACCCGTAAGAATACCATAATGTGTCATTTAAATCTTCTTCGCTTTTGCAAGCGTATTGTTCTAAATACTTGTTAATGTTGCATCTATGGATTGTCATTCTGCCGTGTTCCATATCAATGCTATCCAATTTAAAAGGATTTTCTTTTTTTACAAAGTTTTTAAATTCTTCGATATTCATATTTAATATACTTTTACTTTTTCATTAGATAATTCTCCCGATTCCACTTCTTCAATGAAATCTTTAATAACTTGCAATTGATTAAATGCCCATTCATAGTTCTCCACTTCGCTAAATGGAATCCACTTGATTTCATCAACCTCATTAGGCTCTGAATTTTCTGATGTGAGATTTCCATATCCATTCCAATAAATGGTATAAAATCTGAAAGATATTGTCTGCTTTTCATCGGAAGGGTCACTGTTTACAACCCATAATTTCCAATCTTTTTTAGGAACTAAAAGTCCTGTTTCTTCAAATATTTCTCTTGAAACAGCATCAAAAATGCTTTCATCATAATCAACATATCCACATGTTATGTTCCACTTACCAACATAATCAGGACATCCCTTACCTCTCTTGTTAGCAAGAATGTGATATTGGCCATTTTCCCATTTGAAAACAATACCAACAACAGCATTGGAACGACTAATCCAATATTCCTTGCCATCTACATTTACAGGAAAATTATGCATCTTCCCTGTAGAATGATTGCAATTTTTTCTTTTTAATAATTTTGAAATTGCAACACACAAGAATAGAATTCCAAGAATTAATAATAAAATAAAAATGTTATTCGTTGTCATTTCTTTATTTAAGTTTAGTTATTACTCTTCCTTTATCGCCATAAATTGTAAAAGTGGAACCGTCTTTTCTTGGCTTAAATTGCTTTGCCAGCATAATTCCATGGTAAACAGGATAAAAATATGAATCATATTTTGAATATTCACCAGTGATTTTTGTGACTTTAATGACATTCATATTTGATTCGATGATGTCACCAACTTTAAATTCTGAGTTTTCATTGGCCCAATCATTCATTAGCTGTTGAACAAATGACTTCTTTTTGCTTTCAAGTTCTTCGATTTGTTTTCTGTAATACTCGTTAACGTCATTAACGGCCTTTTTCAATTCTTCGTGCGTCATTTTAATATTGATTTAAGGTATTTAACTTTGTCAGAAACTTCATATGACAAATCGCCATAAGTACCGTCAGTCTTTAAGTAAGCATGGTCAATAGCGTCAATAAGAAGCCACATTTGTTCGTTTTTCCAATTCGCCATATCAATGCAAGCGTTACTAATCACACTACAAAAAGATTGTTCATCTTCACGCCAAATAAGTGCGGGTTCATAGTCTCTTGCAATACAATTTGATTTTTCTTTATCGTTCATAACACAATATTTTTATGTGTTCTTTATCAAATACCGTGCCAAACTATTACAAATATACAAAAAAAGTTGAAATCTACAAATTAATTTCAACTTTTATTTTCGTGTTCGTGTTCTACAAGAGTAAATGCACATTTGAGCGATTTAGTGTAGTCTTTTGCTTTTGCTTCATCAGCAAATTCATCACCCCAGTACCACTCTTCAAACAACCCATCTTTTAGTGTAACTACACTTTTTCCGTCATCAAAGACAGTAATCTTTGCTATTTTCATAATTTTGTATTTTAAACATTAAATAGTTTAAAAAGGCAAATCGTCAACATTTAAATCATCATTTTCAGATGTGGTATTAATTGTTACTCGTGTATTTTTAGGCATTTCGTCAACTTTTGACATTGTTTCAATAACAATTTCATTACAATATGCTTTAGGAAGTTCGCCTAATTCATAAAGATACCTCATACCCATAAGACGGGTTTCTTGGTTATTAAATTCTTTTTGGCCCATCATCCAATGTAGATATGTGTCGCCTTTTTTACCTAACTCGTAAACCTCTTTAATCGTCTTACCTGCATGCTTACCAAAATTAATGACGTAATTTTCAGGTTTTATTTCTTCTTTTGGAATATCAACTTTTTCTGTCGGTCTAAAATCAAACCCAAGAAGTTCTTTTCTGCTTGCAATGTAATCTGCTGCCTGTAATGCTTTCTCCAATTCAGTTTTTGGCAATGGTAAATCGGAAAGTTTCTCATGGCCCCATTTACCCATATGTGATAATACCATATTAGCCAAAATATTCTCATCATCTGCGCTTAACAACTCAGTTCTCTTATTTGTGTCGTTAATGTATTCAGCAGCAAATCTTGGATGGTCATCAACCGTATGTTTTCCTGTTCCATCACCCAATTTCTTTATGTCATGTGCTATGGCTGCAACAATCATAAGATTCTTTTCGTGGTCAGTAAACATTCTTGAATTTGCTTCGCACTCAGCAAAAAAAACAACACACCTTGTATGTCTTACAAGCCCGCCTTCACCAAGGTCAAACTTTGGGTGGTATTTCCCACTTGTTGAAGCAGCAACAGTGAAAAAATATTCATCTGCATTGGAAATAAGCTCTTCAGCAAATTTCCTTAAATTTTCTTCAGTAATATCGCCAAGTTCATTGACAAACAACTTTAATCTATCTTCTTTACTAATCATAAAAGCCAAAATTTTTAATTAACATACAAAAATAATATAAAAAAAACAAAAAAAGTCAGCCATTTCTGACTGACTTTATATTATTTTTTAATTCACAAAATTATAAATCATCATTTGGCCAATATCCATAATCAGAGCCATCACCAGGATGTGAGCCAAAATAATGTCCTTCAGGAGCATAGTTTTGCATTTCGTCAAACAAATCATTGTTTAAAATTTCAGATGCTTCTTCACTATCCCACCAATCAGATTCCACGCCAGCTTGTTTATCACATAATGCTTGAAGTAAATTTGGGTATCTTTGCCATATTTCTCTTGCTTTTGATGGGTCTTCTTTAAATAAGTTAGACATAATAGTTGGTATTAAATCCTCTGTTCTCATCGTGCCATGAGACATACTTCCCGGCTCAAAACTTTCGTTTAGCATATTTACAAAAATAATATCTTTTCCCTCATTTACATTAAGAACCTTTGAATATCTGTCTTTTGCAATTTGAAGAATTGCATCACGATTTACGCCAGCTATTCCACTTATCTTGTCAGATAAATGGTCATTAATCAAAAGTGTTGGTACTCCATCCATTTCAGTACCTGACACAAACAAAATCTTCGAGTTTTCAAATTTATGATAATTCATCCCTGTAAGGCATTCCAAATCCTGTTCTGTGGCACCAGCTTCTCTTAATTTTTGAAGCTCATCATAAGAGTTTTTTGCTTTAAATTCCAATTTCTTTTCATCAACTTGCTTAATTGTTCCATCGTCAAAAAGCAAGTAATATGCAGTATTAAATGGGCGTATGTTATGAAGATTGAAATTCAAATATGTGTGGTCTGAAAGCTCTGGATTATTTCCTTTGTAACTTTCTATTCCGCCACCGAAATTATTCATTTCAGTTCCATATCTTGCTTTTCCATATGTAACGCCAAATCTTCCTGCAAGTTCATCCCTTTTAGTCCTCCAATCTGAATATCTTTGTTTTACACGATTTTGTTCCTGCCAAGGGAAATTATACATTGATAATTTAATTACATTTACCACTTCACCTTCTTCTCCCAAATTTTTGCCAAGTTGTGCGTAATCTTCATATGATTTCATCCTATTTGTTTCAGGATTTCTTCTTTTTACTGTTGGTACAACAATTTGGGCCACATTAACGTATCCAAAAGTGAACATTTTTCCTGGTTTTAGACCAGCAAGTAAATCAGGAAGATTTTCCGCTTTGTCTATAAACCTAAACCCAACTTTTGATTCGTTTATTGTTTCAGGATTTTCAATTCTATTAATTAATGACTTGACTTCAAGTAAAAAATTTTTTCCCATATTATTCTTTTTATTCAATTATTTTTCTTGTTTCTTCATTATAATAAATAGTTAAAACATCCCAAAATGGCTCATAATCTTCGTTAATATATGAAACATTTGCCATATATATTCCATCAATATTTTGCAATTGATGGTTTCCACTATGAAAATGTCCACATACAAACAATTTAGGGTGCACTCTCAACACATGGTCATAAAGAACCCTGTTTCCTGTTCCTGATTGTTTCCAATATCCTTGTGTAATATCGCCAAGCCCATAAACGTTTGGGCTATCATGGCAAACAAGAATGTCTGTGTCTTCTGGAATATCGTGGAATAGTTTATCCAATGTTTCATCATCTTTCATAAAAGCCCATCTTCCGAAAATAGAACAATACGGTGATGCGAAAATCTTTAAGGAATCAATGCCGTCACTGACAGGAAACTCAAAATCATATGATTCGTGTATTAAAATTACAAGTCTATTATTACACATTCTTTCTATTCCTTCACAATCTTCTTTTGAATATTTAGTAAAAATAAAATCGTGATTACCAGGTGTCATTACAATTTTTGACCAAGGATTTTTAAATGGTAACGAATTAATCCAAGAAACAAAATCATCATGTATCCAATCATCTTGAAATTTGTTTCCATGACATTCAACGGGACAAATGTCACCACAGATTAAGAACAAATCAAATGGTTCTTTTATCTCAGGCAAAAATCCATGTAAATCTGACGTACTTAAAATTTTCATTAAAGTTCTACCCTTTCCTCTTTAAAATTATCTTTCTTACCGTTTATGAAAGAAATAATTTCCTTAATTTCTTTAACAAACTCATCAGAATATTTTCTTTCAACAATTTCTTCTTGTTCAGACTTTATGCTCTGTCCGTCTTTGTTAAGACAATTAGTTTCACTTAAATCGTTGAATGTAAGTGCTGTATCAAATGAATATTCTTTGAATTGTTCAAAATATTCAGGCTCATTCATAAACTTTGAATACAATTCTTCAAAATGTTTCCTCTTATCAACATCAAGTTCATTCTTTAGCATAAACTCAAAATCTTCCAAGAAAAACTTAAAGTATTCATTTACCAACCTATACTTATTTTGGTTTATTTGCGCTTCTTGCCTTTGCAAAAATTCACGAAATGGGATGAACCTGATTGTTGTTATAATATCACAACTCTCTTTCAATTCATCAACACGTGCCTTGTACCACGAATCCACAGTTTCATAATAAATAGTGTTTCTCATACCTTCATCTTGAAGATACTTTTTTAAGTTACCTAAAATTCTAATATAATTCAGTATCTGTTCCATATTTTATTTATTGATTTTTAATGGATTATTAAATCTGCATAATTGGTCCTCGAAATAGAAAATAAGGTCTCTATCTTCAATTTCCATTCCTTTCCATAATTTGTAAATTTGTGGATAAAATGTTGTAGACGCTTTTTTCAGAACCTCTTCTCCCGTGTTGATGTTCTTACGGGCAAAAGCATCAACATTATTGCCATTACAATTAACAATTGGAAGTTTTGTAACCTCAACATATTCAACACGTACATCAATACCAAAATTATCAAGAACCACTTTTTCAATAACAGCACATATAATTCTTATGCCGCCATAAAAATTTCCTGTCTGCTTATATACAAGTTCATCGCTGTTTTGAGAATATAATTTAAACTCAGGAGGTAAAACCTCGTCAGCAATTGACATTATTTTCTCCATAATATACTTTTCTATGGTAATGATTCTGCCAGGATTCATCTTACCAAAAATCACCTGTCTCAAATATTTGCTGTCTTTAATGTAATCGTTTCCGTAAAAACGCTCAATAAAATCACCATATGTCTTATCGTTAATGACACCAACATATTTAAGCGCTTGGAAATTTGCTTTCTTCAAATCAATTGACACAAACCTGCACCCATTTGTTTCATTGGTATAATAACTATGCTCTCCAATATTTTTTGCTAATTTATATTTTGATAAATCACTGTTGTTGAACTCTTTATATTCTTGAGTTTCCATAACGCCATTAATGGCCTTATCCCTAACTTCAGCGCAATACTCAAGCCATACTTCAACATTACCACGATATTTGTCTTGTATGTCTTTTTTCAAATTTTCCCACTTTTCCTTAGGAAAAAAATGATACAAATCCATATAATAATTAAACAACTCATCATCAAATACATTGATTGGGAGATTGTAATCCTTTACAAAACGTTGCTTTAATTTGTTATTCATTATAATTCGTTTTAATTATTATAACAACTACAAATATACCAAAAAAAAATTAATTAAACAAATTATGGGAACTATTTACTTTACTTGATGGCACTATTTTTTGTTTTTTTAGTATATTTTTTATATATTTGTAATAAATAGCATTTATAAAAAAAACTAAATTATGGGAAAAAGAACAATTAAAATAAATGAGGAAGACATAAGAAAAATTGTTGCAGAAACGATTTCTAATTATATAAATGAGAATTATTCATTAAATGATGATGATGAATTAATGGAGTATATGTGGTTACGACCTAATAACACATATTTAAATGTTGATATATTTGTTGATGATGGCGGCTCATATAAAAGACACAATCATTCATTATTATTGTTGGTTAGAAATGGGTATGATAAATCTGTAAATGAATTCATTTCATTTTCAATCTCAGAAAACCCAATTATTCTTAATCCTGAAATAGATTATAAAATATCATACAATGACATATTTGCTGTTCAAGATTTTATAATTGCAAATTTATCAAATCTTGTTGCTTTAGCTAATGAGAATATTTCTCAACAACTGTTTGTTAGCCAATTGAGAATACCTTCTTATGTTGTTGCAGAAAGAAGGGAATTGATTTCTGAAATGGCAACTTTAAGAATGAAAGATAGTAATTTGCCAATGGATGTATGGCTTGATGAAGGTGCAACTTATGTTGGGCACACACCAAGACTTAAATTTAGAGCAAGCAATGACCAAAGAACTACAAGAGAATTTTCATCAATGTTGCTAACAAATCCACCAACTATTGAAAATATGCCTGAAAATAGTCCTTTAAAGAAAAAAGACATCAAAAAACTTGAAAATTTTGTGATAACAAATTTAGACCTACTATTAAAACTAGCTAATGGTGAAATACAATATACAACTGAATTTCTACCAAATATGATAATTGACACAGCCAACTCTAAACAATCTTGACACATTTTTGCAGGTGGTTTTATTGTGCCATCATGTATATAATTGCCCAAATTATTTGGAAACTATATACCAGTTAGCATTAAATAAAAACACATACCCTTGTTTGCACTTTCCGAACATTGTAGGGTATGTGCTTCTTGTTATCCTTTATTGTGATTTGTTCTTAAAGGTTCTAAATGTGAACAGGACGCACAGAGAACCCATAGCAACGGTAATCGCCGCTTACTCCACAGAACCCTCCTCCGAAATCAAGCCTCCAAGCATTGCTAACATCCTCGTCATCCAAAGAAACAGACCAATAGTTGCCATAGTCCCCAACATTGCTAGCACTGCCGTTTCCTGCGTAACCAACAGCGGGGAAAAACAAGGTATTGGTATTGGCTGTTGAAGTAAACAATACACCATTAACCCCGTCAACTTGCGTCCAAGCCGTTGTTGTGCTTGTTGTCAATTCCTCAAATTCTTCTTCTGTTGGTATTTTCCAACCTTCACCCCAATTAACCGTTGCAGCATCGTCTTCGGGCCCAAACACAGTAAGTCCATCTGTGCTGTTGTATTTTGTCAATGCAGATTCAGGACCAAATTCATAGTCGTTCCAACTGAATGCTCTTTTCCCTTCTCCAGTTCCTACTTGTTCTGCTGTATATCCGCTTGTTCCACCCCAAGCAAAATACAACTCATTTCCATCAGCATCCTTTATGTTTTCAGTTGCCCACAATGTACCTGACGGCAATCCAAGGTCAACATATTCATGCTGTTCAGGCTCCGGTTTGGGCTTCATTCTTCTCTTTTTTCCCCATCCTTTCATAATCCCATTTTCGCGGTTGTTAATCTCAAACACGCGACCGTTTATTTCTAATAATGTTCCCATTTGTTTTTTTATAAATAGCACGATTTCAATTTTAAAACTATTTATAAATAAAATACATTAACGCTATGATGAAAAAATTAAACAGATGGCTAAATGAACACGCACCAATTTGGCCTTGGGAGGAAGAAAAAGAGGGTGCAGTACATCTTTGGGCTTTAGTTTTAACGCCAATACTAATGATTTTACTTCGCATTTTGTTTGCAGATATTACAATACCTTTTCAAATATTATTTGGATTAGCGGCATTTGCCCCTCCAATTATAGCAGGTATTATTGCGTTATTTAAAAAAAAGCCATGGAACCCTTGGTTCTGGTTTCCAATTGTAGCCGGAACTGCTATTGGAGGTATTTTTGGTTGCCTTTTATTTGTAATATTTTTTTAAAAATATCTAAAAATGAAAATAGTTGAAAAGTTAAGAAAAATTACCCAAGATAAACTTCTACATTTTATATCAAATGCAATTATAGCTTGGGCGATTTCGTTTATATTAATGTTTTTTATAAACCCATATATTTCAATTTTATGTGGGTTTGTGCTTTCTTCTTTTATAGCATGGGCAAAAGAATATATATGGGATTTAAAAATGAACAAAGGTGTCTATAATAATAAAGATATTCTATTTGGAATAATTGGCGCATTTTTAGAATCTTTGTCTCTATTATTAATAGTATGAAGCTGAATAAAAAAAACGCATCCAATCGGATGCGTTTTGCGTTAAATGATATACTTCTATTGTGAAATCTGAAAAAATAAATAAATGATACACATATGGGTTTCCCTAACACAGCCCATATTCCTTTGCTACACTCCCGCAAGTGTTAGTATTTGCAGTAGCCGTTTTCCCTCTGGCCATCATTACGGTTGTACAGTCCGTAAATCACCTCTCATTTATTATTGCTTATTCAGTTGGAATCGAACCAACTCCTCCTGTCTCCACGACAGGTATGCTACCTTTGAACACCATAAATAAATTGCCTCTGCAAAGGCAATGAACACTCAAAACAAGTTGCCTACTTTTAGGTTTGCAGACCTATTTTCAGTCATACATTGTTTTGACCTCGTTCTGCGGAGAGGAAGGGACTCGAACCCTTACGCCAAAAATATGACTACTCAGAGATTAGCAATCTCCTGCCTTACCAATTAGGCTTACCTCTCCATTTTAAAAAAAGCAAGTAAATTTACGAGCTACGGACTGGAGAAACTGCGGCTTTACGCCGTTTTACCTCCTGTTGCGTTGCGCCTTACAGCACCTCACGATAACTGACACCGTTCACCAGGCTGAGGGCTTGCTTTGAAACCCGTGACTACACCATAACCATACAGCTGATACTTTTATGGCTTACCCTGGACACTACTAAGTGGTCTGTACTTGCTATTGGGTGTCTACTCAGGTTCAAACTGAGGCTACAAGTGCCACAAACTTGTGTGCTAATCAACTAACACTATAGACACCATAAAATGGATTTCCTAAAATGACAAGGGGAGTCGAACCCTGGTGTTTTTTCAACCCACACGTTTCATCGTGTGCCACATAACCGATGTGGTTCTCATTCGCTGGCATAAGGTCTTTTTCCTTAACATTTCTAAAGTCCTTTCGACAATCCATGAATCTACTTGAAATTCGCTAGTTTTAAGGAGTAACGTTAACTCTCCCTTATTGCCTTTATTTTAACAGTTTAGCACCTACTGCTACCGTTTACGCTTCTGGTTCTACGCCTGTCTTTATACTCGTCAGTATTGAGTTTTTTCTTACTTGAGCCAAGTGATGGAATCGAACCATCGCCTATACTTTACGAGGGTATCGTTCTACCACTAAACTAACAAGGCAACAAAATTTTTAAGTGCTCATTCAGACTCGAACTGAAAATTCCATCTTGCTACATATGTTGGACTACATTTACAGAGGCCGTCACCCTCTTCCGATTTATCGGCGTGGGTTTACCAATTCCCCATCAGTTTGCACTTTACATATTCGCTCGTTATTGTAGGGAAGGAGGGAGTCGAACCCTCACGCCTTTCGGCATATGCTCCTTAGGCATACGTGTCTACCAGTTCCACCACTTCCCCATTAATTTGGCTTGGACTCGCTTTATCCAAAATGCCTAAGTGCTGAAATAACTTAGAATTTAATGATACACGATAGGAATATGAACGCATATCCTTATTCATAAACCCTACTGCGAAATTTGTGGATATACTCATTAAGCAGCTTTTTACCAATTATATATTAAACGGAAAACAGAAAATTTATTCCCACAATTTAAAAGTTTGTAACTTGAATTTCTGACATACTCCCACGATTGAAATCGTGGGGTTCTTAACCAATTTTAAGAACATGTATTTGTTAATAAATTATACTTATTAACCACATTGGATACATCCAATGGCGCTGTCAGCAACGCAAGGTGATTCTGCTCATATCGCTTTAATATATTAATCGCAGCGTTTAAATCACGGTCAATTACTATGGAATCCGAAAGTTGAACTACCCTGTCTGATAATTCTATTCTATCTTTGAACAACTTGCCCGTTAAGCAATTCTGCTGTGTCGTCCATTTCTCGTTAATGGTTTCCAACCCAGTGTTGCTGTTTTGGCATTTGTAAGTTAAAAATTCCATAAATGTGGCTATCGCACTCTCGCTGAAACTCCTGGATGTCTTTGTTAATTTATTACTTCCTTTTTCCATGAGTTTCTTCACGCTCAAGTCACCTACTACAATCGTCTTGTAGTTCATATTCACTAATTTTTTACTCTGAATATGTAGAGTCTGTTTTATCTGTGCATCCTTTCGTTTGTACAGTTTTTTCTTTACTTTTCTTAGTTTTTCATGCCTATTACTACCTTTAGCACATTTATCCATCTTACTTTGTACTTTGGATATTTGTTTCCTAAAGTATGCGTTAATCTTCTTTGCCTTGTTAGGTATTGTTATGACATTCCCCATATTATCAACACCGTTACATAGGTTCTTAATCCCTAAGTCGATTGCAAGTACCTTGTTTTCTTGTGTCAATTCTTCCTTTTCCTGAACATGATTTTCAACACCTAAATCAAGAAGATATTTACCATCACGGTACTTAAGTTTAACTTCTTTAATTGTTTGTTTAGGATAAGCAACACCAGGAGCCCCTTTATAATTAACAATAACGCCATTAATTTTCAAGGTTTCATTGTCAATGAATTTCCAACCCGTTTGGTTATAGACAACGGTATGAAAATTGTTGACATCCTGTAGTTTTTGTGGTGGTTTCGCTGCGTTATCCTTTTTAATAAGATTAAAAAAGGATTTGTATGATGAGTATACTTCTTTAGCAACTCTTTGACTTGCTTTTGAGTTAAGGTATAACAACAATGGAGTTTGTTTTCTTAGTGCTGTTATATCTTTGTCTAAATCATATTCGGTTTTTATTTTACCCGTTTCCTTATAGGTTTCATCTTCAATACCAATGAGAATATTATACAATGTGTTTCTTGCAAGGGACAGATTTTGCAGTTGTTGTTCCTGTTCCTTGTTCGGAAATAGCCTTATTGTATATGTTCTATATTGTATCATTTACTTATAAATAGTACGAAAAATCAAAAAGTTTTGTTTATTAATAAAAAAATATATTTATAGTGTAATTCATCCCACCACTAAAGTAGTGGGCTTTCTTGCACATTTTTCGTAAAAACTTGCTGTATGTTTTCCTATTGCGTATGAAGTTGGATTCGAACCAACATATCCTGTCCGAATTACGACAGAAGCACATCCCGTCTGCTTTCATTCATACATTTTGCGCCAAGAGAAGGATTCTAACCTCCGACCAATGGATTTCACCGGTATGCATATTTGAAAGTTGCTGTTAGATTTTTAATCAAAAATCATTTATATTACACTCCCATTGCTCTAAACCACTGAGCTACCTTGGCATTGTAAAGAGTTTCTTCCGACATAAACTGTACATTTTGGCTTTCGTATTATAGAAACTCACATAAAGACTTTACCCTAACTACGATAGGGAATTGGTTTGAATAACATCAGGGACCAATTACGTTACGTTGTGGCGCTACCAACTTCATATTAGAATAATAAAGACGTGGACCCGAAGGGAATCGAACCCTCCCACGCTCCGTGCAAGGGAGCATCGCCAGCCTTGGTACATGCGGGCCCATAAAAAAGAAAGTGAGTAATATTTTTACCAAGATAGCATTTCGGCCTCTTATCATTTGTCTTAAAATGCTGTTTCCCTAAACATTTTGACCGATAATATATAACGGTACTACTCTAACCACCAATTGTTTCGCCCTTGATGGGATTTTTACTTTCTTTGCTTTAAATATACAAACTATTTTTTAAAATAACAAATAAATTTGTAAATTTTGTCGGACTGGATGGACTCGAACCATCGACCACCACATTATCAGTGTGATGCCCTAACCATCTGAGCTACAGTCCGATATTTGGAATTGCATCATGATAACTTCATCCCCTATTTAATAGGTTTGTAATCTCATTCACCACATATGATTTTACCGCATTTCATAACCCACAAATGAACTATATTTACCATTTATCGGCTGATAAATACCATTGCAAAAACGTGTGGTTCATTTTTGTTTGTCGTGGGTATGGGATTCGAACCCATGATTTCAAGGATGGTTTCCTTGCAATGTATCGAACATTCTTCATTCTCACCATGATTAAAGCAAGGAAAAACTTTTTTCACAGAAAAAAAAGTAAAACTGTATAAAACCTTGCGTCCTAGGCCAACTAGACGAACCCACGATTTTGCAGCGATTTGGTTCGCTGCCAACCTGCTCAATGCGCTGCCTTAGGCTGCTGCATAAGCATAAGCATAATTTTCGTTGCCAGTTATTTTATGGCATCTCGGATGTCTACTTCCATTGTACTCATTAGCTGTCAAAACCAAGATGGCCCGTATTTACTTAAAAATCAATTACTTAGTGGACCATATGGGACTCGAACCCATGTCCAACTCAACTTTCCTTTGATTATCAACAACAAACCGATTGTGGGGTGTTATGGAATCGAACCATAGTGACAGGTCTGTCGAACCTGCATCCTAAACCGCTAAATGAACTCCCCATATAAGAAATTTACATTTCACTATCGTGCCTCCACCCTGAGACGCTTGGCGACTTTATGTGGCCCGCACTAACTTTTCGTACTTGTTTAAGGTACGTGTGTCCTTCTTTCCTTATATTTTTTAGATTACAGGAATCTATTTATTTTCCATTTCACTATGCGGCCATATGTATCCATAAAGCCACAGTTGGACTCGAACCAACAATCTTTGTTTTGCTTACAAATGTGTTTACCTATTGTAACTTGCTGTTAAATTCCTTTTAATCTATTGTAGTTGTGAGAGGTCCCGAACCTCTTGTTTACCATACAAACTCTATGTGCTGTATGTTGGTGGTTGACACTTTTCCATTCATCCTTTCGATGGACAGACAGTTATCGTTGACTATGACCAGTGGCAACTTCCGTTCCAACACCGATAAGCGCAACATTGTATAACCCCCGAACCCCTTGATACTATGTACACTTGTATCAATTCATTACTGCGGTCACAACCATTATTGCGGGCCTGACGGGATTCGAACCCGCACCACACGCCGTGACAGGGCGGCATTGTAAACCATTCAACCACAGGCCCATAAGTATTGCAGGGATAACGGGACTCGAACCCGCACCACCGCCGTGACAGGGCGGCACTTGTAACCAATTCAACTATACCCCTATAAAAAGACTTTTGTCAGAAATCATAAACTGCAACCATTGCAATCAACCTGTTAATGGCGGTTAATATTAGAATCGAACTAATCTTGTTTGAAATTTGCTGTAAAATTTCTTAAAGTCTTAGCGGGAGAGGTGGGAATCGAACCCACGACCCACGGATTAACAGTCCGTTGCGCTAACCAGCTACGCTACTCTCCCATAAAAACAGGAAACAATAATTGTGATGGACTCGAACCATCTAAAATCTAATTTGAAGTAAAATTTATTAACCTAATTAAACATTGCTGTATGTTTCCTTTAATTCTTTTTGATTAATATACAAAATAAAAATCAATATTCCAAATAAAAATCAACGGTTCTTTTGAACTTCTCACGGTAAAATCCGTGGCTTCATTATTAAAAGCTTCGTTGACTTGTGGCAGCACCGTGATTCGAACACGGGTCTCATGGTCCCAGGCCATGAATTCTAGCCGGGCTAAACTATACCGCCATTTTATTATTCAGTACCCCAGGTGGGAGTCGAACCCACATTGGCTATGCCACCACATCCTAAGTGTGGCCCCTATACCAGTTCGGGTACTGAGGTAAATCTAAATGATACTACTGATTTTCTTTCGTGCACAGCTCTGATGCCCATGCTTCCATCTCGTGTCAAGCCCATATCGTAAACTACGCACCATATTTGAGCAGAATATCGGGGTCGAACCGACACCTTAACCTTGGGAAGGTTACATACTACCGCTATACTAATTCTGCAAAAGAGTTGTAAAAACAACTCATTTGTCTGGATATGGAGCCTGTGGAATGCCAGACGCACACGATTACGCTCTCCATTTAGCGTACCAAGGTACACCACACACCCTTGGTAATCCATGTATAATATGACAAGGTGGTTATGGAAAAAGAGCCCCTTGGCAGAATCGAACTGCCATCTCATGATTGAGCTATATGAAACTATCGCTGTTTCAGCATATGCTTTGTCTTTCAAATATAGCTTGGTTTTAATCAGTTCCTTCTGATGTACAAGTCAAGTGTATTAACCTTTATACTAAAGGGGCTTACTTGGATTTTTACCTTGTCTATCGGTGTGCAAAAATCCTAAAAGTGTCGCCTTTTATTAAAAACGAAAACCATTAGTTATTGTCGGAAGTGAAAATTCTGATTTTTTACTAAAAATTGCTGTTAGGTTTTCTAATTTTATTTCTTAATCATTATTCGACTACTTCTTCAACATTTTCTTCAGTGCCAAGACAACTGAATGCTGGACTATTTGGTGAAACATCACCTGTTATTGCATCAACATACAATTGTGAGTCAACGTCACCAAAAATATATTGGGCGTTTGCTTCGCAAGGTCCTACTTCTTTTCTCAAAACACAAGCATTTGCATGTGGTTTTGGATAATTTACTTCGTTCATGAATTTGAATGCATCCTTATATGAAATAGCAATGTCATCTTTTTTCATTACCACATCTTCCATCCAAACATCATTAACCTTTTCAATACTTGACGAATCTCCAATGTGCTCAAAAATAACTACTGTAGGTTGAAATGTACTGTCAACAAGTGTGTATCCTTGGAATATATTTGTTACACTTTCAAATGACCCATCACATTCCTCATCAAGATAGTTATTTAAAACAATTTGTGTCTCGTAATAAACAAAACATGTGTCATAATTGTCTAACATGTACTTGGTGTCTTCCGAAACCAAATTCTCAACAACAATTTCTTTCTTATTGTCGTTTTCATTTTTAAACCAATCGCAAGATGTCAAAGAAATTGCCATCAAAGCAATCATTAATACTGATAAAATTCTTTTCATATTTTTTTTAATTTAATTATTATTCGGCTTTTAGCCATAGTAGCCAAGGTGGGAGTCGGACCCACACGCCTTTCGGCACAACTTTTTGAGAGTTGCATGTCTACCAGTTCCATCACTTGGCCATAATAAATAGTTAAAAACATGTCGGGACGTTTGGATTCGAACCAAAACCACGGAAACCCAAAATTCATTGCTAAAAATATTGCTGTAAAATTCCATGTCTGAAATCATAAATGCTACGTGTGCTACCGTTACACCACATCCCAAATTTTTTATTTGATATATTAAGAGCATGGATGCTATATGGGTTGTTCCTTTCTCCAACATCATTGCAACCCAACGTTTTTCTGCATTCCCTTCTTTACCGTTGATGTCGTTAGCTTACACTTATATACCAAATAATGGAGTAATATGCCCGTTGCCACTTAAGCATATACACCAATAAGTGATGGAAGAGGGATTCGAACCCCCATTTCGGAATTGGAATTTCATCGCTAAATTCTGCTGTTAAATTTCATTTCCGACTGAAATCATTTTGTTTGCTACGTGTTCTGCCATTAAACTATCCCATCATATAAAAGTAACTAAAAATCCCGCGAGAGTCATATGCATATTGTCTTCATGTTTAAACTGATAAATCAGATGAAGGTGTTGCCATAATTCTATTTTTAGTCACATTGCGGAGGGGGTGGGATTCGAACCCACGGGCCCGTAAAGGGCACACAAGATTTCAAGTCTAGGCCGTTATGACCACTTCGGCACCCCTCCGTAATAGGCTGTGTGTATCACTACAGACAACCTTATTTGTTGTATTTTATCAGATTTCACAATATGTCAAAGAACTTTTTATATTGCTAATATATAGTTTTTTTTTGAAAAAAGCAAATATATTTTGCAATTTTTTTTTCAGCAGTCATTCCTTATCAAAAATCGTGCCAAAGTTTTGTGGCGATGGGAAGAGTTGAACTTCCGTATGGGCCTTATGAGAGCCCCGTTCTACCGTTAGACTACATCGCCATCGTCTTTTGAGCAGCATATCAGAATCGAACTGACATCTTCAGCATGGCAAGCTGATATACTAACCGTTGTACTAATGCTGCATTTTTTGTACTCCTACTCGGACTCGAACCAAGATTAGGAGTTTAGGAAACTCCCGTTCTATCCCTTGAACTATAGGAGCTTAAAATCGAACAGTAGATTTCTCCATTTGCAGTTAACTCTCCTTATTGTCACCAACTTTATTACGTAATTATTACTTGGTTATCGTCATTCAAATTCTGTTCTTCTGGGTTGATAACGTTCCACCGCCTCAGTCGTTACAACCATCATCCCTCTCGTGACCCCGCCGGGAGTCGAACCCGGAACCTACAGCTTAGAAGGCTGTCGCTACTATCCAATTGAGCTACGGGGCCATATATAAATTACATTGATATTTACCACACTATGTTACCATAGCCAAATAATTTTTGGTGCCCTACTAAGCAACATGTTTTGCGAGCCTTTGGAGAGTTTGGTTACTCTCAGGTTACTTTTCTACCGCATATTTGTTGTGGCCTTGACTGACATTACCATATTGAAATCTTGCAAGTAATTTGATAGGGCTATCCCAATTGGCAAACCTCCTTTAAAATACAATTTCCATGTATTACGTATTACTACGCTGAGTTCTTTCCCTCAAATTAATTCCAACTTAGGTATCTCCCATTTCAGTCTACACGATTATAAACTACTAACTATTGCTAGCCTGTTACGCTGTCATATTCCAATCTCAGATATTTCTCATAGGTATGCCTACCTTATACATATCCTTCTTCAGTAGACCACTCGTTTATTTTCGCTCGGTATAGTCCTTACACCGTATTGGTTAGTGCTTTAACTTTGGCAGCCTTAAATTTCTGTCGCAAAGGATTTCTCCGAATTTAGGAGATTCTACATGGGTCTTTCGAGCCCATGCACAATGAATTTGTATTTTCAATTTTTTCAAAGAACCATTTGCACATTATCAAAAACCGTGCCAGTTTTTTTTAGTACCCCAAGTAGGACTTGAACCCACAAATCTCTTCGTCCGTAGCGAAGCGTGTTATCCAGTTACACCATTGGGGCATTTGTGAGCCCGCTGGGATTTGAACCCAGGACTCCCACATTAAAAGTGTGGTGCTCTAAAAACCAACTGAGCTACGAGCCCTTATGTGCGCCCGCTGGGATTCGAACCCAGGACCCCCACATTAAAAGTGTGGTGCTATCTACCAACTGAGCTACGAGCGCATTTATTATTTATTAGTGCGCCCTGCGGGAATCGAACCCGCAACCCCCACATTAAGAGTGTGTAGCTCTACCTATTAAGCTAAGGGCGCTTACCTTGTGGGGGTTTGTGGTGCTGACCCACATTCTCTTGCTCTTCAGGCAAGCGCAACAACCGTGTCTGCTAAACCCCCAATAGTTTTCCATGTTGACGAAATCTACTGAGAGTTTCGTCAGCGTTACAGTCGTTTTATATGTTTCTTAAATCGTGTCATTTTCAGTAAATATTTTATTTTAGTTAATCGCTACTCATTTTATTTGTGGTGCCCAGTGGACTCGAACCACTTTAGCTGGATTTGCTCGGTGTATCGGATTCGAACCGATGTTTGCAAGTTTTTAACTTACTCAGAGTTTCACCCCAACGACTTTGACCACTTGTCTTAACACCAAGTTTGATTTACAGTTTACTCTGTATTCAGTCCAGTGCATATACCATATCTGCCAGAGCACCAAGTTTTTATGTCGGGGTGGCGGGACTCGAACCCACGACTTCAGCAACCCAAATGCCGTGTGCTAGCCAACTGCACCACACCCCGAAATTAGCCTCACTATCGTAGGACTATCAGCTCCCAAACGTCCGACTTCACGGAAGGATTGTCTCTAGAAAACAACCTATATTGTGGGGTTGGGTGGACTCGAACCACCAGTCCCAAAGGGAAAGGTTTTACAGACCTTTCGGCTACCAATTACCGGTTACAGCCCCATTTTCAAAGAACTTTTTGTCGAAGCGGAAGGACTTGAACCTCCAAGCCATACGGCAGCGGTCTCCTTAATTATGAATTAACCGTTGCTGTGTGCTTACATACACTGTAAGCGTTTCATTTTTTTTCCGCCGTGTTTACCATTTCACCACGCTTCGATTACTTTTTTTTGAGTTGATGAAGGGATTCGAACCCATGTCGTATGCTTTTGCAGAGCATTACCTAACCACTCGGCCACATCAACATTTTTGCTCGTTTGGACTGGTTTCGAACCAGTGTTTCTTAGCGTCACGCAATGTTGTGTCCTAATCCACTAGACGAAAGGACTTGTTTGCAGGCGGTGAAGGATTCGAACCCTCAACAATGGTTTGCTCTATGTGTTGGACTCGAACCAACGACCTTAGGATTTATTTTACGATGCTGTTCCTGCATCCCTTTACTCTGCCTCTGAGTTAACATAGAGTGTGATTTTAACAAGTTTACTCTTGTATTGGAGACCACTATGTTACCATTACACCAACCGCCTATTTTCAAAGAACTTTTGATACAACAAATATACAAAGTATTTTCGAATATCACAAATTTTTCTACAACTTTTTTTTTATTTTTTTAATCATTCCCAACTTATAATCATAAGTTCATCACTTCCAAGGTCTTCAATGGTAACCAAAACAACCTTAAATCCCAAATTTGAAAAATAAGTCTTAACGTTTCCATAAAGTTCCCTTTCATTTTCATGAACTTGGAAGATTACCTTGTGTTGGTCAGGAGATTGTTCAATAACATAGATTATACGATTCTTAATTTCTTCAATTTTTGCATTGACTTCCCTCTTTTCTTCCTCCATTTGCTTCTTCATAAGGTATTGTTCCAAATTCCATTGCTTGTGAAGGCAATTTTCAGCATTAAATTCTTTCCTACGCTTAATTTCTCTAATTTTTTCTACAATAAATTTAATCATCGTCATAAAGTTTTCAATTATGCCTTTTCTTTATCAAATATCGTGCCAAACTTTCAAAATTACGATAATTCGATTAAATTTTCTTTTTCAATAGCCCTTCTAATCCATCTCATCAATATAATAGCTTTTTCATAATATGGCATAAAAGATGCCGTTTCTCCGCAATCAAACTTATCAGAAAGGTCAATTTCAAGCAAATATTTATTGCCGGTACTTGATGTAATTGTATATTCAGCAATTCCACCGCTTCTAACGCAATCAAGTTTAGCGCTTCCTGTTACGATTTGTTTTAATGTGTCTTTCATTTATTTTTGAATTGTTTTTCATTATTTTTGGGAATTAAAAAACCTCTGAGTAGTTTTTTAGATTGGGAAACTTTTCAGAGGTCGGGAATATGTTGTGGTTAGAAACCTATGTGCTTTTTATCTTCAACTTCCTATCGCTCGTTTCCCTTTACCCCTAAAGTACCAATCTTCTCTTGGTGAGCATGCATATGATGAGCCCTTGCCATAGCCTTTAAGATTACAGTCTGTGTTTTTAATCAAACTCATATTATTACTCATCAATTGCATAAATCCTTTAATTTTTTCGATATTTTACACTTATAAATATAATCTTTTTTCAAAAAGTTCAAAATTTAATAATTTTTTTTAAAAAATTGTGCCCACATCAGGATTCGAACCTGAGAATCACCTTTTATCTAGATATGTTGTACTCCGTAGGGGCATTGCCATGTTTCCCTTCGCAACGTGCGGACATCAAGCCGAACTTTGTCGGCTTTTTAAGTAATATACAAATTTAAATTTGAAAAATCAACAAGTTTTCAAAGATTAATCTTCTTCAAGTTGAATATATTTCAATTCTTCATCATTCCCATATGCATAGTCATCGTTTTCTGAATCGTTCCAACACTCGTTATATAAGTCATAATGAAGAATTTCATACCATCCTTTTCTAAATACAAGGCATGGAATTGTTCCGTCATAATCCGGATGATTCACCAACTTTGGCAATGTTTCTGGCGCTTTTCTCCACAAGCCTGTTATGCTTGGATTTTCTTTATTCCCCATCTTCCTCAAAATATTCTTTGATAAGTCCTTTGATGATGTCAAGTTCAACCTTCAAATCATTCAATTCAAGGGCCTTATTTATTCTTTTTCTTGTCCATTCTGCCATATTTATGCCTTCCCCAACGACAAGTGCGTCTGTTGAACGTACAGCCATATCTTCCATTTCAGATACTTCCGCTTCAAGTTCTCTGATTCTTTTTTCAGTTTCTTGCTTTTCAGCGTTGAATGCTTCTTGTGCATCCTTGGTTCTGTTTTGTGCTCTTTTTTCGATAAGGTCAGAACCTGTTGTGGTCAACATTTTGTTAAATTTACTCATAATTAATTTAAGATTTTATTTAAAATATTATTATTAATTTCTTTTTCTATTTCTTTAACTTTTTCATCATAAGTTTCCTTATCTTCATCTCTAATATGAAGCCTTTCTAAGTTATATTTGCTTTCTATCATTTATAAAGTACTTTATGTTTAAGTTTATATCTTTTACTATTTTCTCTTTCAATACTTATTTCTTTAGTGATATAATCAAGATTTTCGTTTATCAAAGTATCAACAATTTTATCATTTATAACAGACGTAAGTTCTTCGTTTGCTTTATCTGTTATTGATTTTAACGGGTCATCAAATGGGCAAGCAACGACATTTGCTATTTTTCCCAATATTGAATTAAGAATCTCAGGGCTTTCGCATTCTATTTCAGCTTTAATCATCCTTTTTGGCCGAAACGCAACACAACCAGTGTCAAAATATTTATCAACATAAGAACCTGCCGTTACATCTTCAGACCATATTTGATTTACATATATTGGACCACAATACCCTGCGTGTAAATACTCATAGCCATTACTGCATAAATAATCATTAAGCTTTAACTGCATTTAATACTCTATGTTTCATCTTATATTTTGGCTCTTTTGTATCTATGGATTCGTAATAGTTTCCTTTTCTCCACACTTCAAAAATGTTTTCACCCTTTTTTTTGGCATCCCAAAACTCATGCATAATTGTAAGTTCTCTTTTTGCTTCAAAAGTTTCTGCTATATGAACATGGCCAGCATTAATCAATGCTTCTCTTATGACATCCGCGTCTTTTGAATTAACGTTTAAATTAAACTGAATTCCATGTGCATTTTTTGGCTCTTTCTTTTCTTCTTCTGATATTGTTTCTATTTCATCTTTCTTGGTTTTTTTTGACATTTCATGGATAATTTTTAACTTTATTGTTATGACTCCTGACTACTCCTACAATTAAAACTGTGTGGTTCTTTGGAGCAAGCACAAACCCCGTCCAAACGGCGACAAGCGCATCCTTGGCAGTTGATACAGCCCACAACTTGTAACTTTTATTATTAATATACAAAATTTTTATAAAAAAATCAAGATAATTAACTATTTATAATAAAAATATTAAATTATGTGCGCATGTAAAGGAAATTCTTCATCAAGGCAAGTTTCAGCAGTGAAACAAGTTGTAAAGACAAAACCACAAGTCTATTCAACAAGCCAAAACACAAGTAAAAAAGTTCAAAGAAGGCAGGTTGTATTCAAAAGGCATATGTAATCATTTGTCTTCATAGTTCGTATTCCTGTAATTTTCCAAATCTTTTTGGAATTGTTCTGTTTTTGAATATCCACATGGATGCATAAATTCAGGGCAAAATCCCCTATACAAGCATTCTGGAACCATCTTATCAGCAAGGACTTTATCTACCTTGCTTACCTCTTCTTTTACCTGTTTCCACGCTTCTCTCGTTTCAGGTGATGCGCAAGAGCACAATCTTTTCCTTGATATATTAATAAGTGCCTGAGCATTAGCAGACATTCCCATATCATTTAAAGCGCCTTGTGGCAATTCATCACGTGAGCAACCAAGTTCACGTCTGTCTTGTCTTTGCGAATGGACAAACTTTTCGCATCCTTCATGGTGCCTTACTAAGTGTGTTGTAATCCATTGCTGAATATCATCCCAAACCCAATCAAACTCAAGAAGCCTAATTGGACTATGTTCAGCAAGAAGCATTTTTGCTTTCCAAGAATCTGAAGGCTCCTTATCTAATGGAGCCTTTCCTATTGTTCTTCTTGCAGCGTTAAGTACTCTTTTCCAAGGAGTTACTTGATTAAAATAAGATATTTTTGACATATTATATGCTTTTTAAATTAAAATCATTAATTAAATTATCAAGTGTATTTGACAATTCAACCGTATAATCGAATCCATAATCTTCTATTGGCATAATTCTTCCATTTTTAAACTCAATAGAAATTTCGCCGTTAGATTTAATTCTAACAAATTTCGCCATTGTATCATGAGAAACTATCATATATTTAAAAGGCAATTCTATTTTATAGGTAGAATTTAATATGTCTGTTATTGGCTTAATTTGTTTTAAGATTTCACAATCTTCTTTAATATGTGATATTATGTCTTTTAAAACATTTTCTCTTAACAGTGTGGCAAATTTTTCCATTTTATTTATTTTTTTTTAATTATTCATCTTTGTCTGTTGACACAAATTTATTTTTCAATTGAATTAATCCATTCAAACTTCTAACAAGGTCTTCTGCCAACATTTCATCTTCAAAAAGTTTATACAAAGGAAGGTCTTTTCCATTAAATTTATGATTACCTTTTGTCCATTTTACTACAAAAACATCCAATCCATCTATCGTTTTCGTTTTTTCTAAATTTATGTCAGAATCAACACTTATATCATATGATTCACCTAACTCTTTGTTTTCTTTTTCTCCCATAATTTTATTTCTTTTTTGTAATTATTTCATCAATCAATCCGTATTGGCCATATATGCCAGGAAGGCATTCGTTTGCCGGCATCCAGTGGTCTCTATCAGCGTCTTTTTCGATTTCTTCAAGTGTTTTTCCGGTGTTTTTTGATAAAATGTTGTAAATTATATTTTGTATTCTTTTTGTTTCGTCTGCCGCAATTTTAATATCTGAACATTGTGCATATCCTATGCCGGAACTAACTTGATGTATCATTATTGTACTGTTTGGTAATGAATATCTTTTACCTCTTTCCCCTGATGAAAGAATTACTGAGCCCATAGATAGTGCCATACCCATACAATATGTCGATACATCTGGTTCAACATAATTCATTGTGTCACATATACTTAATCCATCCATACAGCTACCCCCAACACTATTTATAAACATTTTGATGTCTTCATTCTTGTCCATTATTGAATTTAAATACAATAATTGTGCATTTACAATATTAGCGACATCACTATCTATTCCTGTACCGAGAAATATTATATGGTCATACATTAGTCTTGAAAATACATCAATAGCAGCCACATTAAGATTTCTTTCTTCAATAATCGTAGGATTAATAGCGCCATTAAATGCTTTTTTTCTATAATCATCAAACACTAATCCATTTACTCCCTTGCTAATTGCAAATTTTCTAAAATCTTTATTCATCGTATATTGTACTTATTAAATTTATAATTATCGCATACTAACCATTTTGCCATAGACTAATCTATTATGCATTTTTTCCTGTCTTGACAAAATACTGTCATAAAATCCAATTACTTTCATCCATTCCATATCAGCCCCTCTGTCAACAAACAAAAAATCACCTTTTTTTAATTCATTGTTAAACAATCTTTTAACATCATTTTCACATAATACAAAATTATAAATTTTGTTTGTTCCAATTTCTGATAACTTAATTTTAATTCCTAAATTTTTCATATTCAAATTTTAATAGTTTATTAATTCTTCTTCATCTTTTTCCAAATCGGAAATGTCGTTTATTTCAAATTTATAAAATCCATAGTCTTTATTTGGCACATCAACATATTTGTATGAAATATCTGATTTATCGTCAACATCAATATCCCATAGTACAAATCCGTGTCCTGTTACTGATTCTCCAAAATCCTTTTGGTTTATGCTTGAGCAATAAACAATCTTTACATCGTTCTTTTTAAGTTCCTGCCTTTTATGGATATGGCCAGCTATGACAAAATCGCATCCATCAAACATATCTTGTGAAACTCCCGTTTCTGAAACGTAATTTGTCACTGTTATTGCCCCATTTACTTCTCCGTGGATTAATCCAACGTAAAAGTTATCCTTTTTATCGTTTTCTGCGTTAAGTACCTTATGAGCCTCTATATCTGGCTTATTAAACCCACTAAACGAAGAATATAAGCACCACGATACATTATCATCATCATATATTCCTGATTGATAGCCAAGTTCCTTATCCAAAAACACTACTTGCTTGTATGCGCCTATTTCAAACAATGGGCTTAAAGAATCCATCCTGTCTGTGTTGTTCATTAAAAAATCATGGTTTCCTGCAATAACAATTGTTTTACATAGTTTATCTAATTCCTTAAAAAACCAATCAACACTGGTTATTACTTCATTAGTTATATTTATCTTAGAATTAAATATATCTCCTAAAATTACAATACGAACATTTTCAGGCTCGCCTTCTTCTTTTATTATTGACTTACATTGTTCTATAAATTTACACAAAGTGTCTTTTAATTCGTCAATTCCTTTTAAATTAGGAAAATGTATGTCAGCAACTGATATTATTTTATTTATAGCCATATTTTTCTAAAATTTTAAATAATTTTTCTTTGTTATTATCATATATCCCTGTTATTTCTATTGTTGTAAATTGTTTGGCCGATTTCATGGCCATTATTATTCCTTCTTTTCCTTTATCCTCATAGATTTCGCCGAAATCTTTCCATGGAAGTTCATCGCTTCCAAGCCTAATGTATTTTATTTTACCGCTTAATCTGCCCTTGTTGAGCGTACAATATATCCTTTTCGTCTCATTTATTTCAGTATCCCCATCAAGGCATATTATAATGTTAGCATTTGCTTTTTGAACTAACTTTTTATATAACTCACTATCTTCTTTCAAAAATTTGCCCATCATTGATATTGTATTCGGAAAATATATGCAATCTATTGCACCTTCAACAAGGTAAATGTCACAATCCCATTGTATTTTGTCCTCATGCAAAATAATTTGAGTCTTGTCAACATCACAATTCCTATATTTCACCCTTTTATCATTTTCTGAATATGTTCTTCCAACAAAGTAATTCAAATCGCCAACAGAATTATATGATGGAAATATAATCCTGTTTCTCCAAGCATATTCTTCCCCATCCCACTTTGTTATACCTATATTATAATAATCTATCAAATCTTGTGTTATTTTTCTTTTTTCAAGATAAGCAACTAACTTCGTGTTTTTGCACGTTGATAAATCTATCTTAGTAAATGTTGAAGGTAATTTTATGTATTTTTCAGAGAAAATATCACCATTATCTTTAAACAAATCAAGATTATAATATTTACTCTCCTTAATGTCTGAAATAATTCTAAAATATTCGTTATATAGTTCTTTTCCTCCAAGATTTTTTATCAATGAAGATATATTTCCTGAAACACCACAAGACCAACAATGATATTTTCCAATAGAAAATGATATTTCCAAATTATATTTGTTGTCCACATATCCCTTTTCCTCAGCACAATTAGGACAATTGAACTGATATTGGGTTATACCATTATCATATGACCCTTGTTTACTTTCACCAAGTAAATTCGTAATCATTTTATAAATTCTCTGCATTCAACAAATATTTTATACTAAAATACAAACATTAATTTTAAAAAGCAAAAAATCCCACAACAAAATGTTATGGGATTCAAAATAATAACAAAATTTGGTATTTAATGCTCACCATTTTTTTTGCTTATTGTTATTTGCTTTTACCCCCTTTGGTTCTTAATGACTTTTTCCTATCCTCTTCTTCTTTTTTGTCTTGTTGAATCTTTGCCATTATTGTTGCGTTGTATAATGCAGATTTAACGGCATCGTCATTGTTTATACAATATCCAACAGGTAAAAGAACTGAATTACATCCAATGATTAATTTTTCTTTTTCTGGGTCAAATGAGACTTGTTCCATTGCAAGTCTTAGTGCTTTGAATTTATCTTCTTCGCTTGCATATGCGTGGCCCATTTGGTCAATACCCTCAAAGAAATCTTCATAACATACGACAAATACCAAATCTTCTTCTTTTGCCTTGTATTTTGTAAAGTCATTTGCTCTTACAACCTTACATACTTCTTTTGCTTTTTTAACATAAACCGGTTCAAATTTAACCCCATAAATATCAAGCCCAAGTTTGCTTGAAATTTCGTTTACCATTTCAATGGTTTCTTCAGTCGCTTGACTATATTTCATACTAAAAAATGTTTATTAAAATATTATTTTTCTTATATTTAATATAATATACAAATATTTTCTAAAAAAGAAAAATGGAAAAAAAAGAAATTTCAAAAAAAAGTAAGAAAAAAAAGGTAAAAAAGAAAAAAAGACCAGTTGGTAGGCCAAAAAAAAGAGGCCCAAAGAAAAAATACAGAAAAAAGAAAAAAGTACTTAAAAAACGTGGTAGAAAGGCATTACCGCCTTTTTCATATAAAATTGTTTCATGTAAAAATGGCAAGCAAAACAAGTTGGTTGGAAAATATAGGGATATAAAGGACGCTTATGATGTTTTTGAAAGATTAAAAGAAGATAATAAAAAAATAGTCTTCCCTATGTCATTCACCGGATGTGAAGAATTGAAAAGCTCAATAGATGAGTACATATTGATTAGCAAGGATGAAAACAAAGAAAGTTCAATGCTGAGAAATGAATATGGCGTTCTTGTTGAACACAAAACCAATTCAGAAGGGTGGATTATATTGGATAAATTCAGATATCTTAGAGAAGAGACTTTTTGGGTGTGGGGGTATAGTAACAAACGAGATAGAAAAACATTTATGTGGGTGTTTGAAAATTGTATTGTTGATGGATTCAATAACGCATTTGAATATAAAAGGGTTTGTACATATAAAAACAAGGTTGTAATAAAGTCTGATGACGGGTATATGGATATTGTTTTCTGCAAATCGCCGGAAGATGCCATTAGATTTTATAATTTATTAGAACTTTATTCCAAGAAAAATAAGATAAAAAGATTGCTGTTTATTGGCGACTTTAGTAAAATGAGTAAACAGAGAAAAAAATTGGAAGATGAACTTGTTGATTTTACAGGGCTTTCAAAATATAAGATAAGAATGAAAAATACTAGTTTTTTTATTAAAAAAAGGATGTCTTAACGGCATCCTTTTTTACTTTATATTGAGAAAAGTTTTCTAATCCAACATGTTTTCTTTTTTTCTTTTGATATTTCTTTTTGGCTTTCTTTTACTTCAAAAACTAACGGAGGTGGCGGTTGTGGTGGAATATACGTTTGATTTGTGAATCCTAATTCAATTTCTTTTCCATATTGCTCAATTAGTTTTTTCTTAAAGGTTTCATTGCTTGCTTTTATGGCGATTTCGCTTGCCTTTAAGTCACCTTTTAATCCATTTAATTCTTTTTTTGTGAAAAAATCCATATTAATGCACGTCTATTATGTCATTATCATCTTCAATTTCTTGTGTTTGGTTTCCTTGCCCTAAATTTTCAAAGAAACTTTCAACGTTATGCATAAGCCATACTATTCCTGAAGTGAAGAAACAGTCTAATATTAAAGCAAGCCACCATAGGCCAGTTCCTTCCAATAGGATGTTGAATGGGGTGAAAGCTATATCTTTTATCAAAAACCAATCAATAACGCTTAAAACCCACCCTAAATTGGCCGGAAAGCACATCATACATTTAAACATTGAGCCGAAATGTTCTGAAATCTTATCTGTGATGTTTCTTATGCGCTCAAAAATTCTAAATGGGCCGCTTCCAAATACCATCATGTTTGAAAACCCATAAGATGCAATACAATATAAGAACAAAATAGGCCAATTACTCATCTTTATCTTCTTCGTTTTTGTTATTTATTTCTTCTTCTTTTTTTTTGACTTCTTGTTTTGATATAATTAGTGGCGGGTCTTGATTTTTTGTTTTATATTCAAATTTTAATGTCCTTAATTCTTCTATTGTTATGTTTTCGTCTTCAAACAATGATTTTAGTTCTGTTGTTTTTTTTGAAAGAAGTTGTGCCCTTTCTATCGCTTCTTTCATTCTGTCAATATTGTAGTCTATTGCATCAAATAATACCTTTTCGCCTGATTCAATGTCTGTGCAGAAATAATATTCATTTATATTTGTTCCTTGGCTTACTGTAACACCGAATTTTTTTTCTAAATCTTCATCTATAATCCATCCGTGTGGGAATGAAACAACTACATATATAACCTGTGAGCCATCGTCAACAGTTGTTATTTGCATTTGTTTAAAATACTTTGAAATGTTTTTGATTCTATCTTTGATATCCATTATTTCTTTTTAGAAAAATATACAAATTTTTCCTTATAATGTCAAACAAAAAAATGAACTATATACCAGTTGGCGCAAAAAATGCTCCAAATTATTGAAGCGCTTTTCCTTTCACATTATTTTTGTGACTATTAGTTATTTATGAACAGGACGCACAGAGAAACCATTGCAACGGTACTCATTGCTCACGTCACAGTACCCGTCGTTGATGAAGAGTGACCAAGCATCGTTAACACCATCGTCAACCAAAGAAACAGACCAATAGATACTATGGCCCCTATCTTTGTAGACTATGCCGTCTGCTGCATAGCCAACAGAAGGGAAAAACAAGGTATTATTATTAACATTTGAAGTAAACAACACACCATTAACCCCATCAACTTGTGTATAAGCCGTGGTTGTACCTGTTGTCAATTCCTCAAATTCTTCTTCTGTTGGCATTCTCCATCCTTCACCCCAATTTGCAGTTGCAGCGTCATCCTCTGCGTCAAGCTCACTCTTTCCATCTGTTTTGTTGTATTTTTCCATTCCCCAATTTACTTCGTCACTGTCATTATAAGTACCATACTTATAGTCCGCATTGCTTCCAGTCCACGAAAAATACTTGTCAGTCCCAACTTGCCCCGATGTATATCCTTTAATATCACCCCAAGCGAAATACAACTCATTCCCATTGCCATCCTTTATGTTTTCCGTTGCCCACAATGTGCCTGATGGCAATCCAAGGTCAACATATTCATGCTGTTCTGGCTCAGGCTCTGGTTTGGGTTTCATTCTTCTCTTTTTTCTCCATCCTTTCATAATCTCATTTTCGCGGTTGTTAATCTCAAACACGCGACCGTTTATTTCTAATAATGTTCCCATTTGTTTCTTTTTCTATAAATAGCACAATATGGACAATTGTAAAAAAAAACGCACCCAATCGGATGCGTTTTTTTTGCCAACTGTTATATAGTACCCATAATTATTACTCGTTATTAAACAGCACTGCAAATGTTGATGAATATTTCATTAACACTCTTCTTATCTCTTCCTTATTTGGTACATTGTCTTTTGACGTGTATACAACCCCAATTACGCCCGATGGGTTATATGTTCCATACATCATTATTGCCGCCATATATACAGCATCTTCGTTTTTTAATCTGTAGTAAAGTTCTGGGTCTAAATGCTCCAAATAATCAACAGGCTCGGCGTAAAAGTTGTTTTGGTATAATTCAGTTGCCCATGGATATCTTGATAGCCTTACATTTCTATATTCGCTCTCAAGCCATTGGTATGCTGATTTTGGTTCCGCATATGTAAGGTCAACATACAAGAATGGAAGACCTGCAAGATTTGAGCCACCGTTATGCGTTTCCAATATATAAGCCCTGTCCGCATTCAATTCAGCCTTTAAAGCAATTAGGTTTTGTCTTATGGATGGCTCGTTGTTTAGCCTTTTTAAAACAGATTCTGTATGCTGTTCGCTGACGATTCTTTCAAAACGCCTTACCATCCCTTCCGGATTAAACACAAGTTGTCCAACGACAGAAACCAAGAAAACCATCATTAAAGTTATTAATATGTTTTGTATTCCTGCTTTCTTTATGAATCCGAATAATTTTTCAACCCATGTTAATGTGGTGTTTACTTGTTCAATTTTTTTATCGTTTTCCATTTTTTAATTCAACTTTATTATTTTATTTTTCTTGCGTTGTTCAAAGTTGAATTAAAGTTTGCATCTTCGTTCAGCCTTGAGTTTAATGTCGTGTTTGTGTCTGTTGACGAATATGAATAAAGGTCTTTCATTCTATTTAATGCTTCAGTCATACCTTGTTTGTTGCTGTGGTTAATAATAACTCCTTTGTTATTTTTCCATTCAACTAAATAAGTATTACCCGTTTTATCTTTCATTTTGAATTGTTCGCCTTCGGTTTTAAATTCATCAGGTATTCTTGAAAGCATATGGCCTTCAGTTAGAAATTCGGTCTTTTTGAAATAAACAGTCTTAATGTTTTTGCGCTCCATTAATCCTTGTGCTTTTTTCCCTAATTGTGCATTGTTAACACGTGACATGAAATCATCATTGTATTCATTTTCGCCTGGTGCCGATTCGTCAACCATAAGTTGCCCGTAGATGTCTTTAAATACTACATTGCCAACTCTTGTTATTTCTTTTCCGTGATAGCCATATCCGCTTCCAAGTTTTTGCCAAGTAAATGGAACATATTCAGAACTGATTTCGTTCCACCAATACTTTAAATAGTCTTCTAAAGACATGCCTTCTTCACTGGCTTCTTTTTCAAAGTTTTCAACACTGTTATTCCACCCTATATCATATGATTTAACCATTCCCGGTTTTCCATATTCACCTCTGTCATCTTCTTCTTTATAGAAATCATCAAGTGAGCCATCGAAATTTTCTTGAAGGATTCTCATTCTATTAATCATTTGTTTCATATCAAACCCTTCTTTGCTTTCGTACATTTCTTCTCTGTCAAAAACTTTTTCAGGCCATTCTCTGCCTTGAAGTCCGGATTTTTTCATTTCCTTTTCTCCATTGTGAATTTCTTGTCCTGATTTTTTAATTCCGTTGTAAATGTTTTCATTATCAGAAAAGTCTCCTGATTTTTCTATTTTGTTGTTTTTTTCCAATTCTGAAGAATAGCCCTCAACTTGTGCTTTTACTCTTTTTTTGTAATTGTCACTAACATTATCAGGCTCATAATCTAATGTGGTTTTGTTGGTATCGTTTTTTTCATATTTAACTCGTTTTCCTCCTACATTTTCAAGGCTACCATCATAATCTTTGGCCCTTTTCTTTGCATCTTTGTAAGCCTTGTCGTTAATGGATTTATTGTCTTTTTCAACATTCGCACCAAGAACTGGCTTGAATTCATTTGAACTTTCCGCAATAAGTCTTTTTAAATCACCTACTTTGAATGTTTTTTCCATTTTATTTTATTTTTTTACTTATTATGTTCTTAATATGGGTAATACCCACCTCTTACTCTTCCAATTGTTCCCGCATTTATATCAAATCCACGGCACATTCTTTGCATTAAAAGTTTTGTTAATTCTTCAGGATTTTGTTCTTTTTTAATTTTTTCGTTTAAAGAATTAATGTCTTTTACTGCTTGTGGGTCGAAACCGTTATTATATCTGTCTAATGAATTATTCATCGTAATTAAAAGTTGTTTTTAATATATTTTTATGGTTTAATGTTTCATCGTCACCAGCAAACGGAACATCGTATTGATAATTTCCCGCATTACTTGTCGCCGTTGCCTCTTTTATATAGTCAATTTGTTCTTGAGTTAGATATAAACTTTTTCTCTTTATTGGCTTTCCGAATAACGGTGTTGTAAATTGTCCGCTACTTTGTGCGTTTGTAGCACCTGCAACACCATCCATAGTTCCACCACCAGCAGAACCACCTTCCCCGTCTTCGTTTATTCTTCTTTGTGCAATTGGCGTTTGTTCTGACGTTGGCATTTCCGTTTGCGCGTTCATAATATCATCCTGATATTGCAATAACGAAACATCTTTAAGTACTTTTTTTAAACTTGATTTTATTTTTCTTGGCTCATCCCAAGAAGATACAAACTCTTCGTTGTTATATAGAAGTCTTACTGCGTTTTTTGCCAATTTAATTGCGTATGTATATTTGTCACTTAGTTGTATTTCATCATCTTTGTATTTTTTAAGGAAATCAACCAAAACCCCAACATGCGCCCATAAATTTTGGAAATCATATGAATACATTGCGTTTGAAACATTTGAGCATAATACGTTTAATGAAATTCCCGCAAATTCTGATTGCAAATCAAGCGCTGAATCGTTTTGTAAAATATCATATCCCCAAGCACCCTCTTCTAATGTTCTTGCTATTAAATTTTGTTCAAACAAATTAGCGTATAAATTTCTTAACTTTTTCTTAAAGTCTTTTCTTGGTATGCAATATTTTATTTCAAATGTGTCTTTATTTCGATTTCCATTTTCATCGTATCCGTTATCCTTTATTCGTTCATTTCTTATGATAATTGCACTGTATTCATCATTAGGGTCTGTTTTCATTAAAAGCATTTTTAATGCTGATGGGGCATCAATACCAAATTCATGCAAAAAATCGTCAGTATCAGCCTTTAATGGCTGATTTAACAATTCTTTCATATAATCTTTCATATGCTCAATGAAAGCGTATCGTGTCATTTTTGATTTACCCATAGTTTACCCTCTTTTGATTTCATCTTCATAGAAATTACGGCGTTGCCATAATGTCCTGAATAAAGTGTTAACGGATGTGGCCACAAGTTCCCTAACCCTTTTGTCAAGGTCACCTTTAACCCTGTAGTCGTTTTTTAATACATCTTTCACAGCAGAAACAATGTCTTCTTTGCTGATACCATTTGCTTCAAGAATTTGGTTCTCAACAATAGTTTTCATCATTTCTTCTGTTATTATCACTTTTTTTGACATAATTTAGCCATTTTTATTCAAATATAAATAGTATAAACAAACAAAAAGCCAGTCATAAGACCGGCTTTATTATGCTATATATAATAACATTTACGATTCTTTGATGTGGTTTGCCATTTGTTCAAGCGTTGATGATTCCATATTCCATTGCTCTTTCCAATTTTGATAAAAGCCATAAAGTTTGTTGAGTATTTCAAGGTTTTTATCATTAAGCAAAAGCCCATTTGTTGTTAAGAAACACCCATCACCTGTATTTGTTCTTAATTTAAATTGAAATTTAAGGTTATTCAAACAAGGTATAACACCACTGAAAATAAGGTTATTTTCATTTGGCATATATATTAATGGAGATTCGCTTACATTGTTCACGTCTGGCTTTGAAAATTGAGCACCGCTTTCAACAGATATTCTAAATTGTTGTATTTGGTTTGTTAATGTGTTTTGCCCGAACATTGGGTCATCTGTAATGGCAATGCCATCTGCTGCAACCTTTCCGCTTTTTTCGTCTTCTTCTTTCAATAGAGTTTTTTTAGCAATGCTTGATTCTTCTATTTTCCTTATCTTATCAAGCATATCTCTTGTGTAGTCAATATTTTCTGTCTTTTTAGCCATAATTACATATCATATCCCATACCATTCCACCAAGAAGTTATTCCGAAAGTTTTTCTTTTCTTTGGCGAATTTATTATTTTTTCCGCATCAGATTTTAATTGCTTTGTGCGTTTTATTTCTTCTTCGATTATCTTTTGAGCATTTTCAGGCTCTTTTTTGATTTTTTCGTTAAAATCTTTTTTAGATTCTTCAAAATCTTCGAGCTTTGATGTTGTTTCTTTTATTTCTTCTACCGTCTTTTTTACTTTTTCTTCAATTTCCGTTTCAATATTTGACAAATCCAATTCGGTGCTTGTGCTATTTACTGAATCCGCAATTTCATCAATAGAAGTTTTTAGTTCAGAAACGTCTTGTACCTCTTCTGTGTTTTCTTTTTCCTCTATTTCTCTTTCTATTTCTTCCTCTTTAATGTTTTCAATTTCTGTTGTTTCTTTTACAACTGTTTCTTTCTTTTTAGCCTTTGCTTTTGGCTCTTCTTTTTTAGTCTGTTTTGCCATAAATTACATTTATTTATAATAAATATAATGAATAAAAAAAATAATCAAGCGTTATGCTGCTTGATTATTCTTTAGTTTTGATTTTTATTTGAATGTTTCTGAACTTATTGAGTTTTTTAGCGCTTCAGTTCTCATTTTTTTTAGGGCACATTCTTTTATCTGCCTTATTCTTTCTTTTGTTAGCCCTAATTCTTTTCCTATTTCTTCTAGTGTTAAGTCCTTGTTTTGGTCAAATCCGAAATATAAAGAAATAACTTTTTTTTCACGTTCAGTAAGGGTGTCAAATAACTTTTCCATTGAAAAAGCATCATCTGTTTGCTTTATGTTGTTGAATTCAAAAGAATCAATGTATTCTTCGGGCTCAATTATGCTATCATCAATATCAGAGTTGTTTTCTTCGTTCATATTTTCGGATTGGGTAAGTTCATCACCTTTTAATATGTTACGCTTTTTTAGCGCTTCTAATATCGTTTGCCTAATCCACCATACAGAATAACTTATTGTTTTAAAATCCCTTGTGTAATCGAATTTTTCAATGGCTTTCATAAAGCCTAAATTACCCTCAGCAATTAAATCAGAATACGATAATCCCATACCAATGTATGGTTTTGCTACGCTTGCAACAAATTTTAAGTTTGATTTTACTATTTTGTCACGAGCTTTTAAATCGTTTTCTTTTTTGTATTTTTCCCATAATGACAGTTCTTCTTCTTTGGATAATGTGGGAAATTTGCTAATGTCATTAAAGTAGTCTATTGCACTTCTGTCAAAATCAATAATTTTCTTTTTCTTTTTACGCATTTAACCATATAAGATACATTTTTATTAATATTTTGGCTTAATACTTGAAATATTATTTTCTTTTACAATTGTAATTATATCTGTATACCAATCTAAATCAACGTGACATACATTTAAAATGAAATCATAATATTCAGTTATTTTGTCATAAAGTTTTTTCATGTCATCATAATTTTCCTTTGCGACAGTTCCCAAGATTTCGTCAAGCAAGATAAACGGAGGCTTTGAAAGTTTGGACAATCTTCCAAGGACCACACGCAAAGCCAATGAAGCTTGTGTTCTTTCAAGTCCTGAAGCGGCAGAAAGTCTGGTCTTGATTCCATCACGTATTAGCAAGAAATCAATATCATTCTTATCGTTCATAGTGATTTCTACATTAAAATCAGAAACGTCATTAAGAAGTCTGTTTAATTCGGCATTGATAATAGGCAATGTGTTCCTGAGTACCATTTTACTGATGCCATCTTTTCCAATCATTTGCAAATAGAGCTTCCAATATTTTTCAATTTTTCTTTCTTCCTCAATTTTAACTATAAAGCTATTTTTTTGCGAAATTGTTTCAGTTATTTTTGATATTTCTTTTTCATCACCAGAAATTGTTGTCAACGATGTGTTTTTAATTCTTTCTTCTGTCTTTATGTTGGTGTCTATTACATTGATTTGCGCATCAATTTCACCGTTTTTCGTTATAGCATCCTTGCTTTTGTTTACATCGGACAACAATTGTGATTGCTCTTTGTAATCAAGCCTCATAGAAGCGATGTCTGATTTTAATGTCGCAATTTTTAATTCTAATTTTGATTTTTCTTGTGATTGCTTTCTTTTTTCTTCTATTGATAGGATTTCTTTTTCAACTTCATCAAGCCTTTTCTTTGCTTCTATACCTTCTTTTGTGTAAGAGTCAATTTTCTTTTTGTTTTCTTCAATGACAGATGAATTGTCAACATTGTCCAATTTCCTTTTGCATGTTGGGCAATATTCCGCTTTTTCCAATTTAACGTTTGTGTCTTTTAAATTGGTTATTAAAGTACGTAGTTCTGATGTTTTTCCAACTAAAGCAGATTTTTCGTTGTTTAATTTTTTATAGTCTTCTTCTGAAAATTCAACGTCATTATATTGTTTTAACTGAGATTCAAAATATTTTAAATCTTCACCCTTTTTCTTTCCATTTTCTACAAGTGATTTTATTTTCGCCTCAAGTGTTGTAACGTTTATTTTAAGCAATGATGGGTCAACTTGCTGCTTTGAAGAAAGTAGTATATCTCTTGTTTTATTGCATTCTTCAATTTTTTTGTCACATTGTTCAATGATTGATTTATTTTTTTCTATCTCTTCTGAAAGAGATTCTTTTTGTTCTTTTAATTTTGTAATATCTTCCTCAAGTTGTGTCTTATTATATAAGTCAGAATATCTTCCAACGGAAATTTCTTTATTCCATTTTTCCCTTGCTTTGGCATCTTTGTCTTCAATAACAGACAAACCTATCCATCTTGCCAATAGCCTACCTTTTTCGGTTTCTGTTAGTGAGATAAGGCTGTCAAGGTCCTTTGCGTTGGCGCTGATTATCAAATCGAAATCACTTTCATTACCAAGTGCTTCTTTAATAATTGCACTAGTTTCTTTTGCCGAAGTTCCTTGTTGGTTTTCATCGGAAAGAAGTTCTTCACTTCCATCCCCAAGTACCTTATAATATTCGACTTTATTGGTTACCGTCTTTGTCTTTTTACCATGAGCAGGTCTTGTTAATGTTCTTTTAATGACATAATCATCACCATCAATGTTTATACATCCTTCAACTGTTAATGTCCTTTCATCGGGCAAATAGTTATTGAACAACTCTCCTAATGTTTTTGCCTTATCGGTGTTTGTTTTTCCAAACAACAAAAAATGCAAAATATCGTATGCAAATGTTGATTTTCCGCTTTTGTTTGCCGGTTCTCCGTTAAGCAGTACCAATCCATGAAGTTTTGTAAAATCAAAAAAGTTACTTGGGCCATATGACAAAAAATTGCTCCATCTAACCCATTTAATGGAATAACTTTTTGCTTTATTGTATAATGTATAGTCAATAAGCGAATTTATTTGACTATCAATTTTTACAATCTCATTAAAATCAATGTCTTCAATTTTGTTTTCAACAATGTATTGTTTCATTAATTCTTGTTGAAACTTGGGGTCGTTAATGTCTTGAACGGCTTCATATGCAATTGAGCCATCTTTTCCGTGTGATGTTGAAAATTTTGGTTCAACTCTAATATTCTTTGATGGTATTCCATATTTTTGCGCCATCAGCGAAATGATGCTTTTTTCTTGCTCTTTTGAATAATTTGTTGGTGATACATTCCACACAACACAAACTTTTGCGTTTTGACCTATTTCAATTTTCTTCATCATACTATTTTATTTTAATTCTCTTGTTCTTTTTTTTCTTTTTTCAGGCTGTTTTTTTGCTTCTTCTATGTTTTCAGTAGGAATTTCATTGGGGAAAACTTCTGTTTCACTAATTGGCATTACAGGAATTAATTCGGCTGTAACTGGTTCAATATGTGGCTCAATTGGCTCTACATATTGAACTGTATCCTTATTATCCTTTAATTGCTCAACAACACCAAATGGAATATCACCATATTTTATTGTGTTTAACCCCTTTTTTAGTATGTCACAGCAAAATACGTTAACTTTCAGCCCGTTTAAATCGCAATATTTCTTAATATCATTATATAAATTGTCGTTTATTGATATGCTATGATTTGCCATCTATACAATTTTTTAATTATATACAAAAAAAATGTGTAAATTACAAACTTTTTGTTTACAAAATCAGTGATTTTCATAATTTTTTTATAAAATAGTAAAATAAATGGAAAATAATGAACAAATATATCCGAGAATTATACTTGGAATGGATATAAGTACCGCTTGTATAGGCGTTTGTGTTGTGAAAGATAATGGTGATGTTGATAAACCTGAAATATTGTATATAGGCCATAAAACACCTAAAGTTCCGAATAAGATTAAGGGGATAGAATCTTTATTTATCAAGAAGCAAATATTTGAAGAACAATTTCTTCCTGAAATATTAAATAATTTTAACGTGACTGACGTTGTAATAGAAGAGCCATTGCTTTCGTCTAATAATGTTAATACCGTTGCGGCCCTTTTAAGATTTAACGGGATGATTTCTGAGGCAATATATAGACTATTCGGCGTTGTTCCGAATTTCATATCTTCATATGATGCAAGATTATATTCGTTCCCTGAACTTGTTTCCATAAGAAAGTACAACAAAAAAGGTGAAGAATATCCATTGAAGCACATAAAAAAGGCAATAGATGACCAAAAAGCTGTTTTATTCGGTTCTTATCCATTTGACGTTGACAAGAAAATGGTTATGATGAATATGGTTAATGAACTTTATCATGACGGAGAAATTGAATGGATTTATAACAAGAAAAATGAGCTTAAAAAAGAAAATTTTGATGCCTGTGATTCATTAATATGTGTTCTTGCCTACATAAACATAAATCACCACGGGCTTGATGATGTAAAAGTTGAAGATGCCAAGTTTTTGACAACAACTGAAAATGATGGTGTAAGAATTGAGTACAAAACTAAAATATGGGACAGGGAATACGATAAGGTTTTAATACTTGAAAATAAACAAACTCGAATGTAACTACATTCAGGTCGTGTTCCATAATAGCAACGAATCTTTCGCCGCCCTATTTTTGTACCACAAAGTATATAGTTACCTTTTTAAAAGTGGCAAATGCCGCTTTTTTTTTGTTTGTTGACTAATAGTTTTTATACAGACTTAACTATTTATAAAAAGTAATAATATTGAATAAAAATATAGAATATGTCAAAATATTTAAATGACCCAAGAGAAATGTCTATAAGGCCAGAAAGTGGAATTACTCTTGAAGAAGATAATAGAATTGAAAAAATGTACCATTGGGGTGCAAAAGTTTTGGATTTATGTGATTTACCTGTAGAAGAATACATGAAGCCAATGACTGTTATCACTGAATGATGATAATGCAATAACTAATAGTCGCAATAATAATGCGAAAGGAAAAAAGCGTCCAAAATTATTGGAACGCTTTTTTTGTGCTAACTGGTATATAATTCAATAAATAATGGTTTTATTGTTTTACACCATTTATGTAAACACCATCATCCTTGATTTCAATTTTTCCGCTTCCATTTGAATTCGACAATTTAATGTTACCATTTATAATTGAAATGTATGACCCGTTTTTATCTGTATATTTAACGCCATTATTAGCCAATATCAGTCCGTTAACGCCCTCATTTCCATTAGCCCTTAGTTTTTTCCCATATCCATATACCTTTATATTAAATGTCTCATCTCCAATTGTAGTATTGATATCAAAAGTGCCATCCCCGTTGTCAATTGTTTCTGTTTCACTAATATAAGAGTCATTATTAGTAATACTGGCCCCTAATGTCTGATTTTCTTCCGCACTAGTTTCTTCTGAAATTGCAGCATTATCCTTTGATATTTTAGCAATCTTATCATTTGCATTTTCAACTTCTTTTTGAACAAGCGCAATTCTATCATAAGTTTCTGCTTTGTACTCTTCTATTTTCTCACCAAGTTTTCCAACCTTAACGCTGTCAGCTTCAACCCTGTCTTTACAATACTCAACAATTAAATCGTGTGCAGTCAGTTTTTCTTCAGCAGCGTCTTTCCAAACTTTAGTTTCGTTTGAATCAGATATTGCTTTGTTCAACTTATCAACAGTTATATTTGCCGATTCAAGGTCAAAAATCTTCGTAGCAGCCAATATAGCATTTGATGCGGCTTCTAACTTGTTTGACATAATAGAATTTTGGGCCACAATTTGCTGTTCAGCAGCTTCTATTTTTGAAGTAAGAGATGTGGTTACTTTTTCTATTTGCGTTGTTGTTTTTGCTGTAAGTGTGTTAATTTCAGAATCCAGTTTAACCTTGGTTGCGGCAAACTTTGCATCAACGTATTTTTTTATTTCTTCAACTGTTTCTTGACTTAAATTTGAATTTCCTCCTCCATTCCAATTAGACCCGTCTTTTCCTGTTAATACAATATAATTTTTATCATCATTATCATAATAATAATCAGTTGCTTCTCCACTTATTGTTTGGCCGCCGGTATAATTAGATATTCGGCTTTTTAAAATATTGAACTTTTCTGTATATTCCCCAATATCCCAAGAAGAAACCTTATTTGATATTGCCTTTAGAGCACTATCATATGTTATTCTATCACAAATCATAGGGTCATTTTTTTCAGGCTCAGGGCCACATAAATAACCATATTTTGAATTATCTATTTTCCAACTAAATACAATTGTTTTTCCCATTTTACTTAACAATACTTTCGTTATTTTCAATTAAATAATTTGCGCCATCATCTTCGACTGACACGCTTACATCGTTGCCAACAATTTCTCCGTGTATACTTCCTTGGCCGTTATGTGTATCCCATTCAGATACTGTATGGGTACTAAATCCGCTACAATTTGATGTAAATTCAAATTCTAATATTGTTGTTGATGGTATCATTTCTTTCAAATATTTAAAGACGACATCCTGTAAATATTTTTCAAAGTGTGCATTTCCACCAGTATAAAATGTTATTTTTAAATTTTTAACGTTGACAACGGAAAACGCTGCACTTTCCTCTGTTTTAGGTCCATCTTCCGGATTTACAAAATTTTCATATTTGTCTGAATCTAAAGTGTCAGGTGATTCATCATCAATTATTATTTGCACCAATTCACAAGAGTTGCCATGAATATCGACAGAAGTTGAATTAACATTTACAGGAACGGTTGTTGCAGTTGCTGTCCTATCAATAACTTGCGATTCGTCTTCTGAAAAATAATAGCATTTTTCATTGTCTTCTACCAACTCCCTAATATCAAACCCAACAGAGCATAATTCCTCAAATGTTGAAGCATAATCAGGATTATCCTTAATGTTATCAAACTCGCCATTTTCAATCAATGTACCAAATATTCTATTAAGTTTCTCTATATAACTTCTTCCATCATCATAATTTCCAAACCCACAATGAGGATTGTTACCCTTTGTATCAAGTGAAAGGCTTTCAAGATACAATACCCTTAGCCCATCGCTAGTCCTTGGTCCGTTCTTAAATTCCCTTAGCAAAATGTTTCTCCATCCATAACAAGAGTACAATTCATTTCTAACATATCCAATATGAGTTGAAAGAACAGGATTAACAAGGACAAAATAATGTGAATAGTCCCTTAATGTAACAGATTGATACCCAATCATTGACGGGTCTGTGCTTGAAGTCCTATCATCTTGTTGCTGCTGTGTTTGTTCCGTTTCATTACCAATTATAATTGAATTATTATAATCACTTTCCGTCTTATAATTTGAATACAAGCCACTAATATCAGTAACATAGCATATCATACCCTCGTATATTGAGTTGTTTGACATCGATGTAAGTTCTTCCAAATCGTTTACATACACCATATATGGTTCTGTTTCGCTATATAACGTAACGCCAGAGGCTTCCTCAATATAATCAACAGTTGTTATATCCAAATTTATATTTTTCTTACGTATTCTTCCCCATCCGCCTTTTTCTTGGAAATAAATACCATTTACATATTTCTCTCCATTATTAACCCAAGGAATTGTATAGTAATCATATTCGTCTTCAGAACCAGGTGGTATAACAATATTTAGCGGAAAGCCTTCCATTAAATTCTCATTAGGAATATCTTTGTGTGAATAGTTTCCAAAAAGCCTTAATACAGACAAATCCATATATTTTGGAAATTTATGTGCAACCCTTACATACTCAGTTATTTTGTAATCGCCAATACAAATTTCGTTACCAGCATAGTCTTTTCCGTCAGGAAGCCTATATCTATATCCGAACATGCCAAGTATATATTCAATTCCACGTCTTGTTCCCTTTGTTGACAATATATAATCTTCGCTTATTGATAATCGTTTCATAAACTCGCCATTACAATCAAATGTTGTAAGGCCCGAATACATTGCCCCGCTAAAAACATTGTCAGATGTTATTATTGATGCTTCTCTTGACGATGAAGTATCAAACTTTTGAAACTCATTTATTGATTTCACATCAAACCCGCCAATTTCAACATTGTCAGAAAGAAAATAATCAGGCAAATTATTTTTTTCATCATATGTTATGGTATTTACATATTTTATGCCATTTGCATATCTTATTATATCATCAAACAATCTGCCGTGAATTCTAATCATTGCTTCCATTCTACTTAAATCAAGAGATTCCGAATCCGAATAAACAATGCCACTCTTATCCAAATTCTTAATTGAATCGTGTGTCATTATTCTCCATAAATTATCAGAATCAAATTCATCGTAGTATTCAGCAATTTCCATTAGTTTTCCCATATATCCCTTAAACAAACTACTTGAAGTGTCAGGAACATATCCATTAATTGTTGGCCATACATATGACCTATAATCAAATATATGTTTACCATTTTCAACATATGGGGTTTCTAAAACAGCCTTATATATCGGTTTTGAATACCTGTTCAATAACACTTTTTCAAAATCGTCTATACTTTCCCAAAACTCGTCAAAAAACTCTTTCTTTGGCTCTATTATAACCCTTCTTTCATTTGTAGATACGGGTTCTGGGTTTGCAGTCAATAACAATCTGTTTCCATCGCCATCCATATACACAACAAATGAATTTTCGTCATTCATTCCTTTTCCGCAATCATAACTGACAGGCGGTAAATTATTATCATTATCAAACACAAAAGTATATGCGGTTTGGCTAGGAAGAACGCTACATTCGTCCATTGGATTGTTAGGGCCTTCTCCGTGATACAAAGCGCTTGCTTTCCACACCATAAACTCATCCGTTGTTGCTGTTGGAGTACCAACAAAATGATGCCAATCTGATATGTTATTACTTGCGATAAATTGTCCGCTACTATCTGTAATCCCATTTATGTAATACCAATAACTCCCGCAATTTTTGGTACTTGCGCAAACAGTGCACATAACGCCAGGAAGCATTCTTGTGCCATCATTAGCACGTATAATAATCCAAGGCCAACTGCTTTCCTTTTCGATTTGAATTATATTCCTATATTGCCCTTCCTTAATTGACAATTCACCAAGTATACCATTATATATACGACCTTCATAGACACAAGAAACAGTCCATTTGTTTCCATCAAGAACCAATTCATTTACTGAGCCGTTTCCTTGCCATATATCAGAAGGAATGTCAACAGCAGCAACCCCATAATCATTACTGCCACTCACGGCAGTAAACGTAAGTTGGCTCTTATCGGTTCTAACTGTAAACGTAACATCAACGCCACTAACAGGGCCATTTGACGAACCAACAAATTCAACATCGCACAACAAAGTTTTTGTGTTTACTGTTGATTGACTCTTAAAATAAACAGTTAAATTATAATTTTGTGGATTAGAAGTAGATTCAAAAAGATAAGCATCAGTACTTTGCCTTGTCTCTCCGTTATACGTTATTTGTCCATTCGCCTTTGTTGGATTTACGTTTGGATACCTTCCATGGAACGTTTCTTCCGTAACAGTGAATCTTCCATTTTCATCTGTAACTCCATTAATTTGATATCTATTACCATTTGAGCCTTCGTAAAAATTTATAATTGCAGCATTTCCTGGCCCAATGTTTTCATTTGTATCAAGAATACCAGTTATATTAACTGAAAGAAATGGAATATTAGGTTCTTCAGCATAAAAGCAAGCATATCCTTGTGTCGAACTTGTAACACTTAAAGTATTTGTTTGAACGGTCTCACCATTATAAATTACCTCTGCATACCAATTTGTTGGCTGTTCACTAAACATTTGCTGTATTTCAGGCGTGTAATCCGCTTCATTGAAATAAGCAAGCCCGTTAGAGTCTGTTGTAGTTGTTTTTACTAAAACGCCTATTCCGTTTTGTTCCACAAAATAATATTTAACGGATACACCTTCTATTGGGTCTTTTGTTCCGCAATAAGACACCCATACAATAAAAGGGAAATTAAGAAAATAATTATTGCTTTTTATTACTATAGTGTCTTCCAATTCATTATCATCAACGCTTCTAGTTCCATTTGTGTTATAATATGTATTATTATTTTCAACACAATAAGCAGTCCACCATCTTATATCATTAGGTCCTGCATTCCCATTCCAAATTCCATTTCCATCGGCAGGAACACAAGCTGTAGCGACCCCATTAGCATTAGTGACAACAGTGGCGGTTAAAATAACATGTTTTGCCGTTTCGCCAACAAACACTACGCTTTTATTCTGTAGCAAAGAAGTTTGTCCGTTACTTATTGTCATTGCCGTTATCTTCAAACAATAAAGCAACGAACTTTCTCCTTCACTATTATTGCCTTCAGAATCACCAAGGCCAAAAACAGCATCGCCATCATCATTATTTCTAGCATTTAAATTTTTAAAAGAAACCCTGCCAATCACAGAATCAGGACAATTACCAGTTATACACGCATTTAATGCAATCGGATTACCATTTTCATCAACATAATGCATATAACTTGCCCCCAACACTCTAAGAGGATTATCAATTCCATCAGTAGAACACCCAATAGGAGTCCAAAAATCTATGTTGAACTCATTAGAAACCAAATAATAATACTTTTCCCCAAAGCCAGCATCTGTATAAATTTTAGGAGCCATGCCGGTTTTATAGTAATACAGCCCGCCAGGATATCTAAATATAACATCATTTAAAGTGGCCCTAAGCAATTCGACAGCAGAGCCATAATATGCAAAATCCTTTATAGATGAATAATTTGGTTTTAATGTTATTGTTCCATCTGTTGATTTTTGCGTCTTTGGCAAATTCAACAGTGTCCAAACATTTTCTTCTCCGCCATTTACATTGACAAATCCTCCCCTTGAATGCTTCCTTTTCCCCTTGCTATCATTTCCTATCCTAAACTTAAAATTAGAATCAGAAAACAACGGCATATCCTCGTTATAGATTCCGTCATTTGGAACTATTGTAACATGGTCGTTTTCAAATATAGTACCATTAGGAACAATGGTGTGCTTGCTCCTCAATGTGTATATTGACTTGCTTTTTATTAAATTATCTTTTCTTGACATATTACATTACATTTTCATAATCTTGACCGTGGTCTATATTTGTTCTCTTTTTCTTTATATTATATAATGGGTTACCAAGCCTGTCTTTAAGTACATAATAATCAGACTGATGATATATTTCATGCTTTTCATTATAAGTTGTAATCATTGCATTATCCCTATCATTGGCTTGGTCTCCCTCAAGCATATATGATATTGTATCAGCATCGTGGTCAACCATTTCGATTTCAATTAATTTAGGACTGAATTTTGTATTAACAACTTTAACTTCAAGTCCAGGTTCTCCTATATATGGATTAGCGTTTGTTTTAAATGTTGGTGAAGAAGACGGACTTATTGTACAAAACACCAAATTACTACTTGTGTCAGTCAAATTATATCTCGTTGACTTCGGATACCCATCGCCAGTATTCACGATTACAGGTTCGCATCTATTACATGACTTAATCAGCCTTGAAACCCCATTTCCATAGTCTATCCTATATCCCGTCAAATCAGTAATCCCATTTAAATCAGGACTACTTAGGTTTATAACCACGCCTTTAACACTTGGATATGCAGCAAGAACGCTAACATCAACCAATGTGACATTGCATTCTTTTGGCTTTATATACACGCTATATATTCCTTTTTTATTAAAGTACTTTAACGGTAATTTTAAGTTATACAAGCCATCAATGTTTTCTTCCTCTTCATCTGTTACACAATAAGAAAGACACTCAGAAGGTGATAATTTCTTAAACCCGTTGAAATCACTGTCAACCTCGCCTCTTGATGGCTTGTAATAGTAATACATGTCAACATCAAGGTTAGGATTTATATATGCAGGCCTTATTGACCCAAAAACTCCTGTACTCATTATATTTTATAAATTAAAATAGTTATTTTCATGATTTTCCAAATCTTCAAACGTATTACATTCAGAAAGTTTAAAATGTTTTTCCCAAGCAGCAGCATTTCCCCTGTTATATGATATATCTACCATTATTTTAGGATATTCCATTAAATTATCAAATATATCATCTGTAAATAAATAGGCTCTTACTGAACTTTCATTTGTCCACTGCGTCCCGATTTCCATTCCAAATATTTCTGCAATATTACACACCCTATATGCGTTTACATCCTCACTATAAACCTTTTTCTGTGTACTCAAACCCGTTTTTTCATACAAAATTTCTGCATCATATACGCCATCAACAACAGTCTTTATTATAACGTTTCCATAATAGTTGTACGTGTCTTCATAATGTATTCCACTTTTTTCAATATCATCACCAACTGTAGCGCCAATAACATAATCTATAACAATCACATTGTCAGCAATATCTATATTGGTTACCATATCATATTTTTTTGTATCGCTAAACTCGCCAGAATATGATTCAACATTCATTTGTCGGCCAACAATATACGGTAAACTAAGTGATTTTACATACGAAGTTTTTTTATTTATTTCTTTATTTCGTCCAATATTTGTATATCCATTATCATATTTCACCATATAATAATAAAAATCACCGCTATTTTTTCTTTCGGATGCACTTGATGCACAGGACAAAAGAAGTATATTCCTGTATTTTGACGCACCATTAAAGTCAATGTTTTCGCCGTCGCCACACTTTATATTTGTTGTGTTTTGTACCTTTTCGCATTCACACCATGAATAGCTTCTCTTTATTGTTTTATTATAAGTTGTCACAGATGAAACTATTTTCAATTTTCCATCATCTTGATAAGACGGTGGCGTACTGTTGGATTGTTGTGTGGTCACAGTAAACGATGAACTCACATACGTTATTCCAACAACCTGATATGCATTTAAATGTGTTTTTGGCATTTCTTCGCTTGAAACAGTCGAACTATATTTTTCAGGAATTTTAATTGATTTTACCTCATTCCAATTGTTATTTGAAGTTTTAGCGTAATACTTTACACATCCACTTGTATATTGGTCAACTTGTGTAGAATACCCAGTAAAAAATGTACATTTAAATAAACATCCTCCGCCGCTGAACGTATTAAATACGCCGCTAATATCATTATTTACATAATACACTTCATTACACGTTAGCGATTCCAATTTTGACTCAACGAAAACACTATCATTAAATATAATAAAATCAGTTTCTCCATCATCTAATCCACCAAACTTAGCAAAATTTGGCGTTAATGCAGATTCAACACGCCCATATTGTCCTTTTTGATATTCTATCGTGCCATTAACAATATTATTATCAATAACAGAATATTCATATGGCTGATAACTTGTTTCATTATAAAACTCATTACAAAATGCAATTGGTATTTCTATATTTGGGGATGTAAAAGTAAAATAAACAACATCACCATTTGTCGGATTTAAATTCTCCCTGAAAAACACAGGAGAAATTGAAAATAAAAAATTCTTAAAGCCAACTCCGCCTCGTTTTTCCCATTCTTTCCTTAATGTGTCGTTTGAATCCAAATATTGTGCATTTTCCTCAAACCACCTAAGATAATCCATATAATTCAAATAAAATACGTAATCAGGAACCTTTACACCATTAATTTCTCTTCCTCCATAATTTTCAGGAACAGAAACTTTTCCCAAAACATATTTTTCAATGTCATATATAAATTTCAAAGAAGCTGGCTGATGATATTGTGCATCAAAAACATATTGTTCCCAACGGCTGTAAAAAACATTAAATGAGCATAATTCCCAATTTCTTTCCCACCAATCATTCCACTTTTTTTCACTCTTAACATATTCGTCATACCCATCAACAATCAAAAGGTAATTTTTACAGTACACAACTCCATCATTTTCAACACCAATAAAATGAAGATAATGCTCAATAAACAATTTTTCTTCTTCTGTGGCCAACTCAATATAATCATCAAGATTTATTCCGTATCTTTGCGTAAGTTCATTATATCTTGAAAAAACGTCTTCATTAATAAAATAAACCCCACTATCGTTTTTTACAAAAAACGAACTATCAGCCAATTCACAGTTAAAAATACTAACATTTTCATCCTCAACCCAAGCGCAATTAGTGTCACAAGGTTCAATAATTGGCTCAGGAGTTGGTGGCTCTTCTTCCCTTTCTTTTGCGTCGCATGGATTTGGATTTTCAGCATATGGTATTTTTTTTAAAACAATTCCGTTTTTTACAATATCATTGCATTTGCTATACATTGAAATAGCATCAAGATATCTAAGTCTTGAGATTTCAACATTTTCCCTATAAGAAATTCCACTTTCCTTGTCGAAAACCATATGAGAGTCTATAAATGTAAAGTCGCACGGAAACGACCCATAGTTACTTTCAGAAGATACAGTACTAACATATTTAATTTCAGTATCTTCATCATCTTTTTTTATATATGGAACAAGGCCATTCCTATGGCTTAACAACTTATCTGTACATATTTTCTTTCTTATAGTTTCCATTACTCTATTTCTAATTTTGGCTCAAACAAGCATAAATCGGCATTTCCATTACTATGGTCTGTTGCCCTCATTATTTTATATGTATAAACACCATTTTGTTTTCTTATTTTAACAGGTATAAAAAGATATTCCAAAAAGTTTTCCATTGTAAGTTTTACATCTGTAGGCATAACAATCATTGGTATTGTTGTACCATTACCGGCGTGATTGAAATCAACTTTCATATAAATAGTTTTCTCTTCATTTCCTTCAGGCGCATCATCGGCAAATAAATATAAATTAAAGCCTTCTGAAGATTTTGTCCTATCATATTCATTGGTAAGTAAAATGGTGGAATCAACCCTACTTCCAACTTCTTTATTTTCACAAAACACAACTTTCACGTTTTCATTTTTAACCCCACCGTTGCCATTGTCATTTATAGAATTTGTAATAGCACTTTCAGGATTGTCTTGAATAAACGAACTTTGTTTTAAAAATTTACTAAATAATTCTCCACTGTCAAGAAATACAGTTGAGTAATAAAGCAATTTTTGCTCTATCGGGTCATTTGAGTCATAAAACGAAAACCTAAAAAATGACTTGCTAACTTTATGCTTCCTATAGTAAATGTCATTATCTGTAAAATTAAGAAACCCAATTAAATCTGACGTTGTTCCGCTTTCATTTACAAATTCAGAAATTGATTCAATGCTTCCGTCTCCATTATATCCATTCCAATAAACGTTATAGCTATTATCACTATCTATATACCATCCATCACTATAAAGATTGCCAGAACTTGAAAATGTATTAGTATTGTTATCTAAATCAACAAGTTCCCTTTGCCTGAAATGTGGATAAATGGTTATTGATGTCAATGGGAAACCAATATATCTTATTCCATATGGAACATATTTAACACGTTCCATATCAATGAAATTAGGAATAAGGGAATCTTCAACATTTTTAGCAAATTGTTCAGAAAAACTATCTTCATTTCCCAAACCGACTTCATTTGAATCAGAAGATATACCTATTGGGGCCGAATAATAATACATATCAAGAATAACATCTGAATAACTTGGGCCATCATTAACATATTTTACGCTTTCAGTGTTTTGGAAAGAGCCAAACCAAACATCACCGTATAAATGACAATGTTTTATTGGATTTCCGTAATCATCAAATTCGATTGGAACCAAGCCTTCCTGCATCGGTATTTCGCCCAAACGTTGAGGCTCTTCTTCTTCAGCCATTGGCAACCCCATTTTAAACGTATAATAATAATACGGGTTGAATTTTGTTTCAAAATATTCGGCATCACTACATTCAAACTCATTAAAATCTGTCAATATGAAACTATCTTCAGTTCCACAATCAGGTAAGAAATTGTAATGTTTTGTTTCAACATAATCATATGGTTTTCCACAAGTTTCATCAAAATCACTACTTGTCAAACAATCTTCTTTGGCCAATTCATTTCTCCTATATGCATGGAATGGCTTTATCCCCTTGCAAGTCCCAAGAATAGTTCCATCATATTTTTTGAAATAGATTTCTTGCCTATTGTTACACGCAGTTAAATCCTGTCCAAACAAATAATGCGGCTCAATACATCTTATTATATGATAAGAAGTATCTTCATTATATACAAATTCAAAAAAATTGTTATAAAGCCCTGTCTTTTCATTACTTAGTAATGTTGTGTGTAAAACATGGTCTTTATCTTCGCTCTTTACTAAAACGAACTCTTCAAAAGTAACTGTACTTTCCATGTGATGTATGGTTCTTCTAAAAAACAACTTATCACCTGGATTAATACAATAACACATATTGTCAGTCAATTTAATGTTAAGTTCTCCGTTCTTTTCTATTATTGACTCAACATTAAGTTTAACAGTTCCATGAACGGGTGTTTTAATATTCAATTGAACAGTTTCCATATTAATAACAATTGTTTGTATTCTTATTATCGTTATACCTATATCTTGAGAAATCAGCCTTATCAGCACCATCCATTACATATTTTGCCATCACATTGAACACAAGTGGTTCGTTGTCTTTAAATTTTGGATAACTAAGCCCATATTCTCCCCTTGGGTCTTGTCTCTTCAATGGGAAATTAATGTTCTTTTGTATATAATTACAACCATTTGTGAATGGCATATCAAACAATTCACTATTTTTGTCAAGTTCAGACATTTTTAATGTATTTCTCCAAGAAAAAGTCTTTGAATCAAGGCATAATTTGGCATAAATAGGAACACTATTTTTAGACCAAAACATAAAATATCTTCTTTTTCCGTTTAAAGGAAGAAAATAATCAATATTGTTTGCAATATCCACGCCGTAAAAACTTTCCATATCCAACGAAACACTAATAGAAGTTCCGCTAACAGACCTTATTTCACCCCACGCAATTTCTCCATTAACCTTATCATACATTGCGACATAATCACCTTTTATCAAAGAATAATCAGCAGGAATCCTTACATTTAATATGATATAATCACCATCAAACGAGACATCACACCTGTCATAGTTTATGTAATAAGCGTCTGAATGCATAACATTACTTTCTTCCTTAATTTTTATTTTCGTGTGTGGGTTATAAATATACCCCTCAGGCATTATGTTACTATACATTAAATTATTTGTCGTTGCACTATCATAAACACTGTGAAAACTAGTAAACACATCATTACAATAGTATGTATCAACAGTAAAACCGCTTCCAAGATTTGCAGCATCATAATCATCATGAACAACAACATCCTGCCTTAAATCTCTGAAAGACAAATCAAACAATTCTCTTTGCATTGTGTTAAACCTATGATAAACATTTCCTATTGTATTTACTTCATAATTGTAATTGTCAAATTCAACAACGTCGCCATAAAATTCATCATCGTCAATTGTAATTCCGCTTTCAATGTATTTTGGCATACCCATTAAAATAGTATCACCCCAAGCAGAAAATGTATTTCTGGCCGGTTTGTCTTCCGTATTTGTCGTTGAATTATAACAAACGCTTTCATCTAAATTATGCAAATAATGGGCATTATAGTCAAACGGCTCTTCGTTTACATCCACGCCACTAAAATCAACACCACTTGTAAGTGTTCCAAAACAATGTGACTCTTCTACAAGCGCACTTGATGTGTTCTTGTTTATGTACCATTCCTTGTTTCCGGCATTTCTTTTTATTACAGTAAAATACAATTCAGAAACATCACGTCCGTTTTCGTCTCTTACATCACACAAATCAATTGTGTCAGTGAAAATTATTTGAGCAATATCATCACCATATATGTTTTTTGCAAATGCTGTTTTATTCACATCACTTAAAAGATTTCCACCATTTTTATTCTTTATTTTTTTGAATTTTCTTGCATAATAAGAACATTCTGAATTGTTTATGAACTTTTTATAGAAGCATCCAAATGCAGCAAAATTATCATATATTTCACTTATATCACTATATTTTACAGAAAAAATCCTGTCTTTAAAGTTTCCTTCCGCATCTCCAACAGAATAAATCCTTATATCCCTTTGATACCTTTGGAACGATAATTCGTCTTCGGTATATTCCCTTTCACCTATGTTTGCAGAAGATTCTTCTTGTGAATAATATTCATCTTTTAACGACCTTACTATATTTGAGGCATTAACAGAAGTCGGTTTTTCGCCACCTTTCACCATATAATAGTAAAAATTAACATAAGAACCGTTTGTAAAACTATGCTTAAATAATGATGTGCATTGAAGTAAAACAACACCGTTTGGAGACGTGACTTTCTTTATACGGGCCTTTATTGCACCATTTTTTCCTCCGCAAATACTGTCTATTAATTCATAATCCTTTGCATATGGATATGTTACGCAATAATCCCAATTTTTTTCAACCCTTCTTCTGTTTTTATTGTATTTTGGTATAAAAGAGAACAAACTTCTGTCAGGATACATGTCAATAAACTCACACGGCTTATTATTGGCAAGCATTTCATTTGTTGATATCGAAGAAGAACTTGTCGTATTTATGTTTATCATTCCAGGATTCGTAAATCCCCACCATCCATTGTTATCTCTACAATACTCATAATATGCGTTCTTTAAAGAATACAATGAATTCGTATCATAAATATGCCTTGCTGTCATTGCACTTACAGCATTTTCACCTTCCCCTTCCAAACTCGCATAAACATAATTTATCCTTAATGGTTCTCTAACAATATTCCCTTCATAATCTCTTAAATAATCCTTAATCGTATTATACGCCGTATACGCAGTATCACCATGCCTATAATTCACTTTGTTTATGTGAACAAATATCCTTTTCCTAAGCATATGGTTGTTAAATATGTCAACCCCACAATGATACACAAAATTTCCATTCTTTTCATGTGAATACTCTGTGTTTTGTATTGCATTATAATATTTTATAGGATTAGTTGAATTTGTTGCATTTTTTGCATATGTCTGTTTATCAAGGCCGTTATTCATAAAATTCAAGCATTTGCACGAATCACTACCCTCGTTTATTGTTATTTCAGAAATTGTATTAAACAGAACATTGCTGCATAACGGATTAACATTTAATATCAATCTGTAATCACAACATTCATCCCTTTCCTTTACATACTGCTCGTATAGCGAAAAATTATCAACAAGGCTTTCGTCCGGCAAAAGCCTTTTTTTGGTATCAAAATCAATTTTTAAATTGTTTTCAACATTATTTGATAATACACTTCTATTTTCTTCCAAAAAAACATTAATCATAATACAAACTAAATGTATGATTTATTTCTATAATATAATCTCCTAACAACGAATTATCAGGTACTTCAATTTCATAATGTTCAAAATCACTAATAAACGCCTCAGTGCCATAAGGATTTGTTGTTAATTGATAAACTTCATCATGCCCGTCAAATTCAATTCTATATGGTATGAAATACGGATGTTTATGATTACTACCCTCAAAAGCATGCGTATATTCGTTATTGTTCATATAATGCCCACTACCTCCAACCAATAAATAAAGTTTTTCGTAATTGTCAAACGATGGGAAATTATTACAAGATACCTTAAATGTGTAAGAATATTGTTGGTTATCACGTATTAACGCTTCCATACAATTTTGCCCACAGAAATTCTCAGTAACATTAATTCTAAGTGTCGGTGAAGAATTCAATCCCCTTTGATTAAGATTTACAGTAACGCTATCACGAACAACGCCAAAATATGACTTTATGCCCAAAGTACAAGCTCTATTTCCATTTTCATTATTTTCTGTGAAATGTATAACGACATTAATCGGAATACCATTGTATACAACTGATTTTGAGCCATATTCATTAATGCCTTCTCCGTTAACCTCGTAATAGCACCACCCTCCATTGTTTTCCATATTAAATTTAATAATGCAAGGAGATTCAGCTTCAACAGTCATATTCACATTATGTGAACCCTTTCCGACACTATAAGGGCTTTCGCTATAAATTCCGCTACCACTCGTTGTGCCGCTTGATGAATATGGGTCTGGTGTAACAGTTAAATTATACCCATTCAAGCTTGAATTTGTATTATAGAAAGACCTAATAGCACTCGGATAAACTTTATAAACGTTAGAAACGATTTCATTGTCTTCAGTATTAGGAATTGTTTTAACGCCAACGCCAAAAACAACACTATCCGCTTCAAGAGGCTTTAAATTTTCCAAATGGTCAATAGGTGTCAAAAGTCTCTTTTGTGCCAACATTTGCATAAACTCGCCAAAATCATCATATTCAGTATTGTTAATATTCAACGTATTCTTTACCTTATAATTTAATATTGGCTTAAATGGGAAAACAATCACACCATTGTCAGTATTAAAATATCCGCCGTTATACATCAAATCAAGCATATCATTAATTGCATATGGATGTGAAGTCATGTACCCATTAAAAGTAACAAACTTATCAAATGTTTTATTGACACCTTCCTCATTTATATAGTCATAAGAAACAAAACACTCGCCATCATCAATATCTCTAACACTAACAAATACGTTTGTATACCATAAATTAGAATTTATACCCATTGACTCACCAAATGTACATAAAACAATATATTCATTTCCATTTTTATAATAGGCATATTTTCCGTCAAATCCCCTATTTCTTGATTCAAGAAAATCAACTCCATCAATCTTCGGACTATAATGGCCTATGTAATATTTTATGTCTTCTTCATCAATTGCAGCAACATAATCTATCTTGTTTGTTTCTATGTTCTTCCTATAAAGTATATTGCCAATAAATGAATACTGCTCATTTACAGATAAATAAGTTGAAAAGTCGGTAAGGTCATCATGATGTTCATTAGGAACACCCTCTTTAACGATGGCACTTACTATATGATTATAATTTTCCATATCCGACAAACAATTATCATCATATTTTTCACACAATTTAATACGGTCCTCGCTTGAAGATTCTTCTAGCCCATAAGTATCCCCATATACAGTAGACGTATTATAATTTTCATTCATCATCTTTATTGATTCAAACTCTTTATCATACGTAATACCATTATGTATATTGAGTTTCAATTTAAACCCATAATCTTTATCATTTTCAACAAAGACCAAATCGCCAAATCCATTCTGACTTGTGCTAACATTTATATTATTCCATAGCACAGCCTTAAAATAGGCAAAAAATGGCCTCTTCATTACCGGATATATAAATGTTGGGTAAACAA
>Ga0247609_10000455_pt1 | contig 57070 bp, 83 predicted proteins | sample 172DNAGHGlowgp2_FD_193487 | JGI IMG/M metagenome (GOLD analysis project Ga0247609, IMG submission 193487) | Sheep rumen microbial communities from Palmerston North, Manawatu-Wanganui, New Zealand - 1728 DNA GHGlow gp2 | ecosystem: Host-associated > Mammals > Digestive system > Stomach > Rumen ... | reverse complement strand
ATCTATCGTTACATAATCACCCATATTCTTAATCTATTATACACTAAATTATTATTCACTACATCTTTTAACTCTCTTTCAACAGCTTTTATTCCTCAGGGTAGTCCGGAATTAGATTATAATCCTCACACAAGTGTTTATAGTGTTCATACAAGCATTTGTAATACTTCATATCTCTTCCCCAAAAAGACCATCCGAGAAGAACACCTAATCCGATGAAGCCGAGCATTGCTAAAATTATCACAATGAATCCGTCTATCATGATTTTATGTTTTAGTTATTTAATATCTTTGTCTGTTCTCTTCAATATTACCCGCAAATAATTAATTCTTTGGCATAAGGCAAACCTTCCACCCACTTGCAAAACACACCCCAATCTTCCTTTAGTTTGTGGTTTCTTCTTTGCTTGTACATAGTGGCAAGTTCTTCATAGTTGGTGCTAATCCTTACAAACAACTCAGCACCCATAGGGCAGTTGCTAATAATCCTCATATAACAATCATAAATGTAGTCGCTTTTGTAAATGGACTTTGGCAAAGCATCTTTTCCATATTCGCTTTCCACAAATATTTCATAATCCTTTAGCACATCGTTGAACACCTCTTCCCATTCATCCGTCTTGTGCATCTCCAACATATTGTAGAAATTAATCAAGGTTAGCATTTGCCTAATGGTTGTTTTGGAGACGTACTTGTTGCAGCACTTGGTAAAATCCATTTTGGTTATCCTGTGCATAAGGCTTGAACTGTTTACATAATCAAACCAGTGATACCTTTGGAATTGCTTGGTTATGTATTGGGTGTATTTCATATCAAACGACACCCTTATGCCTGTTCTAAAGTTGGTGTGTCCGCTTCCCCCGCCGTGCTTGCAAAGTTTTTTGCACCTTTCCAAGCCCTTTTGAAATTCTTCATCATTATATTGCACAGGGGTTGTTCTCATTGAGTTGCCCGAAGCAACCACACACTCTTCCAAATCGTAAACTTTTGTATTTGTTATTTCCAACATAATAAGACTGCTTTATAATAAAGATATATGCAAAATATATGGTTTAAATCAAGAATTCATTGTATCATTTTTCACAACAACTGTAAGCATTTCATTGTGATAATTGAATTTATCTTTATATTCAATTTCTCCAAATATTTCAACTGCTTCTGGTGGTATTAAACATTTTGTGGTTATACCGAACTCACATCTTGAATCTCCATAAAACAAAGTTGATTTTGGAATTTTATCAACATCCACACGCAATATGCTGTATTTTCCATCAAGCAATGAAGTGTTTTCTTTATACAGTTACCACCCAAGCCAAGATGCTTCTCTTTTTGTAACAATCTCTTTCATTAAATGAACCTTTGGCTTGTACTTTATATACAAGTTTTCACAACGTGCTTCTATGCCGCTTTTTAAAATGGATGCTACACGTTCTGCTGGCGTCCAATGGTAAATGTATTTACACGAAAAAACTTCTTTTGATATGTCCTTTGTTATGGATTGGTCAAATGTCATAACTCTACAATTTGTTTTGTGTACAACGAATACGTCAGATGTACTTGCGTAATCCCATCCCAAAGACTCCATATATCCTTTAATAATATCCGTATTTTTTGCAATGTCCACATACAATATGGCAATTCTAATTTTGTTGCAAATTACGGTAGATTTAATTTGCCATTGTTTAAACCCAAGTTTCTTTAATTCAATTCTTAACTTTCTAATTCCAAGTGGCTTAACAACACTTTCATTTAATAAATCAACTTGATATGAATCAAAACATTTAACTTGAAGAAATGCCCTCAAATCATTTGTTATAGAAACTATATCTTTATTGGATATTGAACTTATATCAAAAAAATCTTCTACGCAAACCTTATCGTCACCAAAATTGGTTATTTCGTTTGTTCTTTTAACGTGTATCATAATCAAACTTATTACAATTATATATAATATAATAAAAAAACGCAATTTTTGGAAACACTAAAATCCAATTTTATCCATTCGCTTTTTCAAAAGAAGGTATTGCTTAATTGCATTCCAATCCCTTTCAACATCAAAGCCAAAACGGTCATCAATGCCAACATTGAAATAAAGTTTGACGCTTGAACAATAAAAGTTGGTATCCCCAACTTCGGGGTTTTCGTTTATGTAGTCAAAGCAAATGCCTTGTACCTTTAACTTGGTTATGATTGTGTCTATTGTTTCCTTGTGCGAACCCGTCCACAATATTAGGCAAATGTCATCCATATCGGACATTTCCTTTAGCACTTCTAATGCTTGTGGATACCAAAGATAGTCATCTTCCTTGTGGGTTCCTTGCATAATGGTATCATGCACATCAACAAGGACGTAGATTTTGTCCCAATTGTTTTTTTCCTTATCCAAAAAAGCCTTTTCAAAAGCACCAACAATATCCATATTACAAGTATTCGGGAAATGTCCAGTAGTTGTTGTATTTGGGGTTTTTTACAAAGGTGTACACTCTTGTCTTTTTTTCACCATAACTAACTTTTGGGAAAGCATAGGTTTCCACAAGTTCTTCATTTATTATCTTTTTGTACAAGGTTAAAAGAGCATTGCAATAGTTCATATAGGCTGCAAAATATTTGTCTTTATCTTCCACATCGTTCCAATGAAACTTTAGCAACATTTTGTAACTCCTGTAATCGTGAAACGATTCATACATAATGCCTATTGCTGGTATTGTCCAAATTTCCGCACATCTTCTAACTTCCACTTCCTTTTTTTCAAAAGGGTCAAAAATTTTAATGTTTACGTGTTCATAGGTGTTGTACTTGTAAACATTTTTATAGGTATTCATATCATACCCGATGCTATTTGTAAGCACTCTTCTAAATTCTTCAACAAGTTCATCGAACTCATCCAGCATAGCCACCGTTTTTTCGTTGTTTGTTAAAAAAGGGTGCTGTATTATTTTGTCATAAATACCGGTTATTTTTTGCAAGTCTTCGTTGCTAACTTTGTCAAGCATAACTAAAAAATTTCTTGGTTGGACTTTTTGTGCTTTGCTTTTCTTGTGTACGCCTTTTTGCTTTTTCTTATTTTTAAAACACAAATTGGTTTGCCATGCAAACGTATTTCTTCCAAACGTTGGCTCGCCTTTACCGAATTTAAAACATCTGTTGCTTGCGGTTTTTTCTTGTGTTTCTTTTTTTTCACTTGCCTAACAGTTTTTTATTTTGACAAACGATACATTGCTTGCCTTGTTTTAAAATTTGATTGTTTTCCCTTGTTTAAAACAAAACCAAACCTTTTGTAGAAATCAACCAGCCTTTTTGTTGACGTTGCACCAAAACTTACAGATGGTGTTAAAGTTAGCGTTATTCTGTTTTGGTCCGCCCATTTGCATATCAATTCCATTAAGGCACTTCCAAAACCGCTTCCGTGTTTTTCCATATCTATTCTATCAACACAGACCATACTTCCATCGCGACAATCATACGACATTTCAAGAACATTTATGCCAAACACCTTTCCAACATCATCTTTGTTTGTTATGTACACATAATTCATTTTTCCATCAAGCAACATATCCAAAACACAAAACAGCCCATTTTGATTATTTTGATATGCGCCCTTAACAGGGTAGTTCATTTCCCAAATTCGTTTAACGTGTGGCATAACAAAAGTTTTATCGTATTTATAGTTTAATCGGGAAGCCCAAAGGTATCGTTTTCGGTGTAGTCAATTCGGTATATGTGGAAACACAAAACATAACCGCACCAATCATCTCCAAATTCTTCATCATCAAGATACTCGCATTGTCTTTCAAGTTCACCAATATACGGACCCCACTTGTGCCAACGCCAACCGCCACCTTTGCCCGCATTTTCCTTTTCTTGAAACACAGGGGTAAACCAAACAAAGTATTGATGTTCATCGCCTTCCAAAACATCTTTGTATTTTTCCAAAACTTGTTCCACGTTATCGCATACTCCGTATTGGGAAAACCATTTTGGGTTGGGTATTAATTCGCCTTTTTCGTTTCTTTTAAAAGTGGGGTTATCCTTCTTGCCAAGATGCCCCATACAAGTTTCGCTTTTTCCTTTCGTTTCAACAAACAAAGATGTGTTTATATTGAACCCATTTCCAATATAACAACCCTTGTTTGGGTGGTAGGTTTCTTCATCTTCCAAAAAGGGGTAAAGGTCTTTTGCACTTCCCAAGTTTTTCTTTTTGAAAATTTCATTCAAACGGTTTATTTCCTTATTGTTATAAGTCAAATCCACTAACATAATTTAAGTTTTTGATTGTTATTTTCTGTGTCTAACAGGATTAAGCGAAACTGCAACATCTTCCAACGTGGCATTTTCCAAAGAAATTACCTCGGATGTATAAGGGTAATGACGTTTACCGGTGAAATAATCGGTAAACCCCCAACTTCCCCTTTCATCTGATTTGAAAAATTTTCCAATGTGCAATTTTTCATCTTTTCTTGAATAAAAAAGATACACATCGCCATCTTTAACATTAGGGTCTTCGGGTGTGAACTCACCCCATCCGCCCAAACAAACAAATCTTTTCATAACTTTATTTTTTATTGTTGGTTAAATACTTGTAACAACGCATAGCAAGGTTTCTGGTTTCCATTCCCATATCGGATTTTTGGGCAACCCACAAAAGATAATCGGCATCAACATCCTTAACAAGTTTTCCACGGTGCTTGCCTTTGCCAATTTCAATTTCCATGTTTTTGTTAAAAACAAACAAACCTTCCATATCAATTCTAACAGCGTTTCGGCAAGCACTATCCACAACCTCGTTGGTAAGGCTATCTTTGTAAAGCATTGCCTTGTAAACATCAATGGTTGTCAAAACATCGCAATAGGCATCGTGCAATTGGCAATCGGGTTCGCTGCCATAGTACTCTTTGTAAATATCACCCAAAGTCTTTTTGTGTACAACACGATAAACGGAAAGGGTGTCAATAATTCTTCGTTTTTCAACACCAAAGTAAACACCGGCGTTGTTCATTTCCCGCATAAGGAAAGGTATATCAAACTTGATACCGTTATGGCAACCAATGTCACAACCCTCCATAAAGGCTACAATCATTGGCGCAATGTCCTTGAACTTGGGCATACCAACAAGTTCCTCATCTGTTATGCCGTGTTTTTCCAAAGCCTCTTTTGAAGATTTTACACCGCACGGGTCAACCTTGCTTTCAAATGAGTTAATGACATTGCCCTTTTGGTCGGTGGTAACAATGGCAATGCTAATAATTTTATCGGTATCAAAATCCAAACCGGTTGTTTCGATGTCAAACCAAGCAATTTTTTCGTTCTTTGTCAGCATAATGTTAAAATTTAATAGTTAAACCATTTGCGGAAATTTGCATTCTTTGCATTTTTAACCCCGCCTCTTGTAATAATCTGTTAGATGTTGCTAAAAGGGCAATCGTGGCAATTCCACCGCCAAACCCAACAACACCACCAATTACACACATAGGTGTTGGATTTCTTGTTAAAAACGCACATCCAACCAAGGTTGAAGATGTTAAGCAAGTAACAATACCAACCGCTAATGCGTTGTTTTTAAGTTTACCGCTTCTCGCAATTAATTCTCCCGGTGTCCAACTTGCGTACTTTCTGCAAAAACGCGATGGTTGCGCATATATTGGTCTATAAGGATCACCAAGATAATAAAAGGTGATTGTTGTGTCACTTCTTGTATTTTTAAAATAGCTGTAATTGCTATCATAGGTTTCCATTCTAACTTCTTGGTTGTTTACAACAACAGAAGTACTGTTAAATGGGACGTTGCTTTGAGAAAAAACCATATAGGTGCAAGCCAAACACACAATCATTAAAACTAACTTTTTCATACTTTTAATATTTAACCGTTAAACTTGTTTTTAATTACACCGCAAAAATACAAAAATATTTTATATATGCAACCAAAAAAGCAAAAAAAGTTATTAACAAAGTTATTAACAAAGAAAAATGGATATATGTTGGATATATGGTTATTTTACAAGCAAAGGAACTTCGTTAACTTTTTCCAAGATACTTAAAATTTCTTGAAGTTTCTTTTCACCATCTATAAACACACCGTTATCATAGTCATAGGTTCCTATGCAGATACATCCGTTTCTTGGTATTTCAACATCGGCAATGTAAACGTGTTCAAAAAAATCCAACCCGTACACAAAAGGATATGTGTTTGTATTGCTTTTTATTTTTGTTAAAGTGTAGGTCCCCCTTGGTATGGCTATTTTTTTATCTTTGTTTTTTCTTATAACCTCACCCGTGTTTGGCAACCTATCCTCCAAAAGCATATCCATACCTTCCAATGTATCACAAAGGTATGTACTTTCATAATAAAGTCTACCGTAGGTTTTGTTTTCAAAATAGGAAAAGCGTTTAAGCAAAAATGACATTTGTTCGTTTATATGGTTAAGTATTTATAACAAAAAAGGGCTTCCACAAAATGGAAGCCCTTTTTGCATATAGGCAAATTTTACAGCATTTAAAGGTCTTCTTCTTTTAGGTAAACGGTTTCGGTTGATCCGTTTAGGTACAACCAATTACCATCCATACCCACATAAGGAACACCAAAAACGTTGTGGCTAAATTCACTTGGGTCATTTACACAATCCCAATATTCATCCCTTCTAAAAACATCGCAAACCGTGTTAAAGTACACAATAAGGGTTTCAAATGAAAGTTCTCCCTGTATGCAGGTTTCTGCAGTTTCCATTTTTTGTATTTTTTCTTCCAATTCCTTGTATGCACCGTGTTCGTTGCAAATATGGTTGGTATGCGGCTTCCAACTTAAAAAGTAGGAATATGGGACACCGTTGAGTTTTATCAACTCGTCCAATTGCTCTTTAAGTATTTCCTTTGTCATTTTATTCGTTTTTTGTCACAAGTATTTCCACAATTCCATTTTCATCCAAATACACACATTTTTTGCTATCCACACAACAAACTTCGTAATCCCTTGTTACATCCACAGGATTGCCAATTAGCATTGTGTGTCCAACTATTTGTATTGTGCCGTTGTAATCCATTGGCTTTACATAAATGTGTTCCCTAAAATCAGCCCACACGATACTCCCGCAATCATTCCAACCACCCCTGTAAAGGCTAACTTGTCCAAGTATGTCATCAAGTTTGCCTTCAAAAAAAAGTTTGTTAATTAGGTTTGCATTTAAAACATCATTATAACTATCCACACCAAACACTTCCTTGTTTTCTTCGTACCATCGTTGTGTTATACCTGCGTGTGAAATAAAAAACTTTTTGCCACCCGCTTCAAAATCAACAGCCAATGTAAACATATTGGAGTTGTCCAAAAACAAGTTTCTTATTGTTTTGTAGTTCCTAACATCACGTCTGCAATCGCAAATGTGTGTGCCAATGGAATATTCCATATCGTGATTGCCAAGCAAAAGAGTAACGTTGTCATTTTGCTTGGAATAGTCCAATATTTCCAAAAAGTTATCTATTGCTTGTCGCTTTCCTATATTTTCCCTCGGATATGGATCCAAATAATCCCCCAAAAACACAACGGGGGTGTCTTTGTACCCCATTATGTCTTTCCAAAATGTTCTACCGTGAACATCAGGAACTATTATTAGTTTTTCCATAAATTTGTTTTAGGTTATTCGTTTGTTTTGGTTGGTGTAACAAATTCCTTGTTTGTATCAACCGATGTTGTTGTGCAACCTTCATAATGGCAACCATCGTGCATATTTGTACAAACACAAGATTGTGCCGTTGAAAATGTTTTATCACCGCACCAAATTGTTGGGGGTTTGTAATTCGGGTAATCTGGATAACTGGGAAGAGTAAATGGTTGCGATGGAACATACTCCTTTACGTATTCTTTTTCCTTTGGCATTATATCAAGCAAAAGCGACCAAGCCTCATCATAAGTTACAAGTTGTTTTCTTATAAGGTCGCAAATTATTTTAAATGACTCTTTTGGGCATTTTTTATCCATTTCAATACGTGGTCTATTTGTTTTTTCATCTATTACGTTATTTATGCCTGCTGTGGTTGAACCCGCAGTAACATCAACAGTTGCATTCTTTTCGGTTGTGTAAAAATTGTTGCCGTTAATATTCAAAAACTTAATGTCACCGGTACTTGTTATATTTTCCGACATATTTTCATATTTTAAAGGTTACTAACTTCATTGCATTCGCTATCCCAACAATACGAACCCTTTTCACAATCATAACACAAATGACTGCAATCCTTACAGGGTTTCACATAATTTATTTCCATATCCCCATAGGTGGTTGTTGTTGCAAATGTGTCACTTGGTTGAAATGGTTCAACATTAACACACTTTAGGTTGTATGTTGGGTTGTAAAGGCTGTCCAAAACCTTGTTTGCTTGAATAAGCATTCTAATAAGTTCTTCCTTTGTACATTTGTTGTACATCTCAAATTTTTCCTCATCGGTCATTTCGACCAGTTGAACAAAATTTATGTTTGTCATTTTTTTCTAAATTACAAAAACAAAAACATTTATAAGGCACACTATTTCCATAAAAAATATCCACGCCTTGTTATCCACATCAGCAGAATAATCCTTGTTGTAAACCCCATCTGTTTTCATTCCTATTAAAATAAAAACCACATAGGATATTAGCATACTTGCCACAGCGGTTTTACCGCACACCATACACAAGTAAATTGTGGTAATTATTATGGCAACAAGAGAGTTAACATAGTGTATTAATCGGGCGGGTCCGTACTTGAAAAACTCGGAAGGCTTCATTTTGTCCCAAAGTTCCTTTAAAAATTTCCAAATTGATTTACCATAAGCCCCTTTGCTTTTTTCACAAACATCTCCTTTTGCTATTGTTGGCACATACTCCAACCCACCATCTTTTTTTGGTCCTGATTTGTAGCAAGAAGACACACCCACCATAAGAATTGCAACCATTGTTACAATTGGCATCCACTTTAAACCAACCGGTGCCGTATCATACCAATACAAACCAAAAGGAACTGATGTGGCAACAGTCCAAGCAGAAAAAAGCCAATCCCATTTGGTAGGCAAAAGGTAGTAGGTTTCACTTATGCTAACAGGTACACCGTATCTAAACAATATGTATATTACATAAGTAAAGCAAAGAACAATGGATATTATGGGTAAAAAAATCATAAAATTAAGTTTTATGTATTTATATAATACTCATTTTTTAACAATTTCAACTTATCCTTTATATCCACATTAAGTTCACCAACTTTTAATTCAATTGGTTCATAACCATATTTTACATAGGAAAATGTATTTGGGTCAAGTTGCAACAAATACATATTGCAATCTTTATAATCAACATAGCCAAAATCCCAATCCAACCACATCCCCTCAACGGTGTTAAGCCACGGCTTGTTTTTGTAAAGAAAAAGCCCGCCATCCTTATCCCTTGCCACCCATACGGTCTCTTGTTCGTGTTCTTTATCCAAACTTTTGTAAAGTTTATCAAATTCACATTTATCAAACACCTTTATATCCCAAGACCTGTCTTTATCTTTTTGCCTAACCACATAGGTATTTGGCGTAACAAAGATGTGCCATTTTTTGTTGCTTCCTTGCAAAGCGGGTTGACCTTCATATACACCAAAACTAAAGTATATTTCGGTAAAACGTTGAAGTAACATTTTGTCTTTGTCCAAATCCCCAATGTAAATGTATTGAACCGTATTGCTTGGGTTTGCAATCTCAACAGCCACTTTAAAATCAAAAAGGTTCTTTCCAACCAAAGAATCATAAAAATCGGAAAACAACTTGTGCAAGGAATCGTTTGTTCCAAATTCCTTGCATTCGTCATAGCCAAACTTGTGGCTTTTCATAAAATCAAAAACCTTTTTTGTTTTTTCACCCGTTGTTAGTTCACCCAACAACACCAAAGTTTCTTCAATTAGTTTTAAGTCAAAGACGTTGCAATCCCAACCTGAAGAAGCGGCTACAGACCTAACAAATGAATCATGAACACTTGTTAATTGCCTTACAAACATTTCCTTTGTTACCATAGTTACTCCAATTGAAATTTAACAACCCAATCTTCTTCAGTCCAACTTATAACAATTTCGTTTTCGTTTTCCCTTATAAGTTCAAACGGGGAATCTATTTCGGTAACTGCATTAAAATGTTTGTACGCTTTTTCCAAAAGTTCAAAGGTTAGCGTCTCTTCGGTTTCTATTTCGTTAAGTATTTCAAAAATTTCGCTATCCTCGTTTGGTTTCCACAACTCGTTTGCGTAATGCTTTTTGCCATCTTCTGTTAAAAGTACAAGTCTTTTCATCCTAATTTTTTGTTTATTCTTGTTATTTGGTCTATAATTCTATCTTCGTACAACAGCATAGTTATATAGTCATCATTGTTGCTTAACTTTCCTTGTTTAACCAGCCAAAGTGCTTCTGAATAAGCGTCTTTTGCAAGTTGCAAATCTTTGGTAAATGCACCAAGAGACATATACATTGCCAAAGCACCGTTAAAGTTGTTTGTTTTGGCAATTTCGCCACACAAGGAAAGCATATCTTTATCGGTTTTAGGGTACGTAATGCCAACAATATTTTGTTGTGTTTTTGCGGTTGGCTTTTTTGAACCAAACAAATAATTCAAAAAGTCCGTCCCAAACCTTAATACAAAGGCAACGTTGTCATAAAGGCTAAATGTTAGGTAAACATCATTATCATCTATAAGAAAGCCGCAAGCAAACTCTATGCTGCAATCCATAAAGGTGAAGGGTTCGCTTTTTGCAACAAGGTTCCAATCCTTATCATACTTAAGGAAAATATGCTTGTACGAATACAAAGACATATCATCAATATTTGTTTCTTCGTTGTAGTGCGTTAAAACAATGTAATGGTTTTTGTATTTTCTAACTTGGGTGGAACCCTTGTAAAAAACTGGTTCGCTTGTTTCTATTGATTTTTTAACCGAAAACTCTTGGTCGTTGCAAGTAATTAAATTGGTTGGGTTTACCGATGTGTAAAGAAAAGTAAGCGGCTGGTTTTCAACAGGCATCCAATTCTTTTCAACGTTTTGGTGTATGTAAAGGGTTTCCTTTTCCACCATATAATCATCGTTTAGTTTGGAAACCGCTATCGGTATCCTGCCATCACCAAGTCCAAAGGGTTTTGATGTTATGGCATACATACAACCATCCCAATTAATGAGCCTAACATCTTCATACCCAGTGTAAACATTTTTTCCACGGTTGGCATCGGGCAAATACTCCCTTTGGTTTTCCACGCACAAGGTTTCTTTGTTAAGTGTTCCAACCACATTGGTACTGCCAAAAGTGTGTTCTGGAAACTCGCCCAAACTTGGTATCCACAATGTTTTTAAGTTGTATGATATTCTTTCACGGCAGGAAAAAAATGTGTAACTGCACACCCTGTAAGAAACAACAATGTCACCATTGTTGTTCTTTTCCAAAGTAATGTTTCCCGTGCCGTTTCTGGTAAAAACATCGCCTTTAACCATTCCCAATACACCGCCGTACTTTAATGCTTGTTCCGCTAATTTTTCCATTGTTAATCCAAATTTAATCCCAATGCCAAAACCCTTTGCTTTGTGTCTTCAAGTCCATTATCCCTTAAATACCTCAAACCCGGTACCGCAATGTAATCCTTATAGCAACGATAGGCACAAACATAATATTGAAACATTACATTTTCCCTGATGAACCTTTCGTTTGCACCATAACCCGTAACGGGTGTTATTCTGTTTAGATGTGTCTTTGCAAGTGCGGCATACCCAAACGCAATGTAGTGGTTGTTTTTGTTTTCGCCACTGCCATAGTAAAGTTTGGATAATTCGTAATATGTTTGAAACCTTTCATCGTCCCAATCAAACAACTGTCCATACATATTAATTAGTTTGGACAATCTTCTTCCGAGCCTTTCATTGCACTTCATACACATATAAAATGCGTCATAGCCAAGTTGCCTGTAACGGAACCTATCCGATGTGCAAAGGTCTGCCGATTTTATAAAGAATGCGTGAGCACACGCATATTGTTTTTCATTAAAATATCCAAGCCCAACATTATAGGATGAGTATGGGTCTTGGTCATCCATTATATAGCCAACATAGTTGGCGTTTTGTGCCAAAAGTTTCAAGGTGTTGTCCAGACCAAGTATGGGTTTAACTTCATCTTGCAAACCAACAAAACCCCAAAATACGTCTTTTGGTATCTTTATAACATAGGATGCGTTATCAAAAACAGCAAACGAAACATAGAAGCAATCGTCTTTGTAAATCATACCAACACCGAACTCTATTTTAAAGTTCATAAACCAAAACCTTGGGGAAAGTTTTACAAGGTTCCAGTCCTTATCCCAAACAATAAAGCGTTGGTAGTAAACAGCATCCTTTTCTTCATATCTGTTTTTCCAAAGGTTTACCTCGTGCAAATGTGCAATATAGTAATCACCAACACGAATTACTTGGCTGTTGCCCCTTAAATCACACAAGGGGTCATCACTTTTCATTTCATATTCCTTTAGCACAATGGTTTCGGTTTTGTTCTTTTTGGGGTCATATTTAACCACCTCAAGAGGGTTGCACCATTTTACATAGGTGTATGGTTGGTCAAGCACAGGCATCCAATTCTTTTCACAATATGATTTGTCATCGCCCGTACCCGGAACCCTTGTTCTTTTTATTTCTTTGGCATCCTTATCTATTTCAGACAACTCCATTCTTGAAATACCTGTTTCTTCGGTATCCCTTCTGCAACCTGTTAAGTAAAGGTGTTTGTTCCACTCAACTATCCTGCAATCCTCCTCGCCAATAAATTCCCATTTTGGCTTTGTGTAAAACTTTGAATAATCAACATGCTTTACCGTATCTGGTTTTACTTGCATATCGTCATCCAATTCGCAAAAGTAGTTTTCGGTTGTAAGGGTAACATCATCATCGGGGTGGTGGTAGCAAGATGGACCGTACCAAGATTGCCACACCATAGAGTCGTTTATGTGAAAGATATAGTTAACCCTCCTTATGTTGCACAAAACCTTGTCCCCTTTTACAAAAATGGAAGGGTTGGCAACACCAAGTCCTTCCGAATGTTCAACAGGCAGTTTCAATTCAGAAACCCAACCGCCTCTTTCCAAAACATATTTTGAGAAATTGTTTATCATATTGCTTTTTATTTAGTCTAATTTTCATTTAACACCGCAACAATGTCACATTCCCTTATAAAAAGAATGGTTTTATCGTTATCCGAATCAAAAACACCATAAGGGTTGCATACATCACTAAACAAAACCCTATCCCCTATATTGTATTTAGTTGAAACAAGTTCGCCAATTGAACATATCACACCTGTGTATGGTTCGCCAACTTCGAGCGACCTTGCAGCAAAGTCGGGAACATAAATTCCCGACTTTGTTACAAAATCGTTTTTATCCTTTACGATAATAATATAATCGTTAAGGGCGTCCATTTCCGTTAATTATTCGGTTGGTGTAATAATAACGGCAGCCAAGCGAATCCTTTCGTCTTCACCGTTGTGTTCGTAAACAATTCTGCCATCGTTTTCGCAAACACAAACACTAAAGTCGGAAAGGCTCACAACCGAGAAGATATTTTTGTTGCAAATAAATTCACAATCATCAACTTCCCCAATATCCATAAGTTTGTAATCGTAAACACAATCCTCCTTAACTTCGAGGTTTGGTCTTTCGGAGATGTACAAAACACCATCGCTAACCCTGTACACAAACTTTTTCACAAACCTGTCAATGTTGGTAAGAGATTTGATTTGGGTCATATCATCAAAACTAATGTCAAAGCAAAAGTCGCTGTTATCGGTGGAGAACAACTTGCTTACCACGTTGTCGGGAAGCGGTGTAATGTTGTTTTCGCTAAATTTCTTATCGGCACACTTCTCTTGCCTTTTTAGTTTATCGGTGCTGGTTTCAATTTGGATAGCGTACATTTCCTCCTCGTCATCGTTTTCCTCGCAACGAATAACCATATCTATTTCATCGCTATCCTTGTAGTTTTTGAACATATTAAGCAACTTTGTTCCATCGGTAAACGAAATACGAACGGGTTTTTCCAATTCATCAATTTCACCAAAAAGGGACTCGTTCTTAATGGTCATGTTCTTAATAACATCGTGCATTGGCAAATAGGAGATGCCATCGGTGCATTCGTTATCAATTTTAAATGTGACGTAGTTGTCAACAATAAGCATTTGCTTTACCAAATTCATGAACATTTTCCTGTTCACATTTTTTGCAACAATTTTTTTCATTTTTTAAAAGTTTAATTGATTAAAAAAGTAAATATCTTCAATAATATAATATAATAAAAAAATTCCTTTTTGTAGGCATTCTTTAAAATAATTTGCTAATTAGCATCAAGTCAGGTTCCAACTTTGTAGCGTTCGGTATTACCTCCATAATTCTGTTTAGCGGATCAATAATGGTTTTTTCAAACATTAGTTCCCTGTTGGCTTCTGGTGCAAATTCAACAGGGTACATACCGGGTTCAAAGGCAAACATTTCACAACCCTCGTACTTGCAATAGTAATATTTGCACATCATACCATCCTTTAGCCTGCCATACTTTGATTTGTATTTCGGGTTTTCATTAAGCAAGAAATTATAAAGGGCAAGACCCTTAACCGTAATTGGCGTACCGCTTGATAGTTCAAGTTCACCGTTATCGCTAACCACATATTGCCAATAATTGCTTGGCTTTTTGTTCCAACAAATCTCCTCAATGTTGGCAACCATATAGTCACGCTTTATCTTTTTAACCTCTTCCATAAAGTCCCTCATTTGAAAATTATCGTGTCCAAAAATCCACTTTACCAAATAGTTGAGGGATTTTCTAACAAAGGATGGCGAAGACGCTTGTATAAGTTCCACACCCTTTGACTTGATTTTGGAAAGGTTTTCATAAACTTCGTGTCTTGGGATTTTATCAAGCCACCTGATGTTTTGCATATATTTTTTCTTTGCCAACCATATACCTGAGTCTGCATAACTTTCCAACTCAAAGTTAAGGTAGTTTTTGGCGTTTAACTTTTCGGCATACTTTTCAAAGATAAAGTTAAAGTATTTGCCCAAAAAGACTTCATCCAAAAGCAAGGCAAAATCCTTTGGTGTACCCTCAACACTTTCAACTTCGTACTCCACAATGTCCTCGCTTTCAAGGTTTAGGTACTCTATAACATATTCTTTGCTTTTCTTTCCACAAAAACTCCTGTAACGGTATTCGGTATCCCCTTGCTTTTTGTACTTTACCCTCCAGTTGGGGTCATCTTTTCCCATACCCCAATCGGTTGTGGATATTACTTCATCAAGTTGTGAGTACACCGAATCCGTATCAATGTACACGGTCACATCATTAACAACTTTGCCGGTAACGGTTATACCCATTGCTTCGTGTGTCTTTTTGTCCTTGTGCCAATACTCGTTAAAATACTTGTTAATGTTTTTCTCGGCATACAAAATTGCACTCTTGCCTTGTTTGGTAATACACTCCGCCAAATCAACATTAAAAAAGTACATATATGAATTTGCAAGTCCTCCATAAAACGAGTTGATAAGAATCTTTGTTCCTTGTTCCCAATTATGGTACTTGTTGTATTCGGCTTCTTGCCTATCGGCTTCTTCCAATATTTTTAACCTTAATTCTTCTGTCATAACAATTAAATTTTAAAACAGGATATCAACAATAAAGGGTGAACACACCCACCACCAACTCCAATCAATAACACCATACACTTTGAGTATTACAAAAACAACACCCAAAATTGATAGCCCGCCCAACCTTATTGTGATAAGGGCGTCATCATCTTCCTTTTTTTGTTTTGTGTATCCCATTAGTTTTCCAAAATATTTTTCATCATTTCCATTGCCTCTTCATCACTTAACGAAATGTTTTCGGCAAGTTCCCTTAACTTAAACGCACGCATATTGGCAACATAACTTTTCTTTTTGTACTCCTTTCTTTGGTTGTACACCCTGCCTACCAATGTGCTAAACACACCGGGTTCTTGTGAAAACACACAACCGCTTTGCGACACAATGTAACCTTTTTCAAGCCATTTTCTTTTTGCTTCATCATCATTTTCATCAACTTTGGCAACAAAAGTTTCAGGGCTTAAGTTAAGTTCCCTTATAATATTGGGGTATAGTGACGCAAAGTCGTTGCAGATACAATAACGGTGGTATCCCACCCTTGGTTGTTTTACATAAGCACCTTCATACCCCTTTGATTCTTTTTTTGTATCAACCGGTGGCAACACCCTTTTCATTTGGTAGTAATCCCTTGCCATAATTGATTCGGTAAGGGCAACGGGTGAAAACATTTTGCTTGCTTGCGCCTTTGCTATGTATGCAAGGGTAAACCCAATAACGCTCACACCAAGTTTCTCGTGGAGCATTTCCACCAATATGCAGTCTATTGCGTTGTAGTAAATGTATTTTGGAAAATCGTTTTCGTAAAGGTCTTGCAAATTGCCGCTGTAATGCACCTTTTGTATTCCCAACACATCCAACCCTGCTTGGTCCAACTTAAAGTTTTCTTTTTGTTCAACATTGGTATCCCATTTGCGGTAACATTCCATATAGTCAACAACACCAACGTGCAAAGGTGTCTTTTGCTTTCCAACAAGTATGCCCATTGGCGATGCGGCTTTTGCATCTATACCAAGTTTTTCGGCACGGTTAAAAATGTAAGTCCAGTCAAAGTCCAAAAAGTTCCATCCGCTCATTAGGGGAAAGTTGGGGACATTTTTTGTTAGGAAGAAATACAACATTGAAGTTTCATCTTGAAACCCCTTGTAAACAAAATCAAACCTTGTGTTTAGTTTCTTTGTGTGTTCGTCTATGTAGTTTTGTATTTTTATGATATCCTTTTTATCCAATTGCTTTGTTGCATAGACGTATATCTTTTTCTTTTGTGTGGCAAACCCAATGCAAGTAATGGGCATTTTTGCTTCTTCGGGCTTTGGAAACTCTTCGGCAATTTTGGTTTCAATATCAATAAAAACGTGTTTAGGGATGTTGTAGGAAAAAATGTCATCGTGCAAATCCTTTGGCAAGTCATCAATAATTTCGGCAAGCCTAAACACGCTTAACTTTGGAAAGGTCATTCTTTCTTTGCCATACCTATCCTTTTTAACTTCGGGAAAGTCAACCCTTTTAACGGGCTTGTTATCCCAACTTCGGTAAACGGGGTCTTTTTCTGGATCATTTTCACTGCAAACTTTCCAATTAAACAGCTCATCTGAGCTCAGGCGTATGTTTTCAATATGTGTTCTCCCATCGTTACCCCAATACGATAAAGAAAGCACATCGCCTCTTTGTGTGTAATCTAAAAGCATAAAATTAGGGTTTTATTATAACAAAAAAGGTGGGGTGCTTTGTACACCTCACCTTTATATATAATAAAAATTCTGAAAAATTAGAACCCCGATTGCACGCTAAAAAAGTTTTTGTTTCCCTTTCCAACAACGTGGACGTTGTCATCAATAACTTCAAAGGTTACATCACCATCAAAATCGTTTATAACGGCTGCACACCAAGTCTTTGTGTTAACAAATTCTTTATCTTCATCCGATAGGGTGTCATAGTCAAAAAGGGCAACCATTCCGGCATCTGCCGCAAATTGTCCAATTATCTTTTCCTTTTTCCATTTGTCTTTAAATTCATTAAACTCATCTCGAAGTTTTTTCTTTTCATCTTCCCCAAGATTGCAAAAGTTATATTGGTTAAAAAAGTCAAGATACTTTTTGCTCCATTCTTCAAAGGAATCGTTTTCTTCCATAGTACCGGGGTACACCATACAACTCCAATCACCGTAAATGGTGGATCGTTCCATTAACTTGTTTGCTTTCCAATCCTTGATATAGCAGGGGTCGGTAATAACCAAATTGCCTTTAAAATACATAATAATTAATTTTGATTTATAAATTGTTTATAGTTTCTTTTCCACTCTTCAAGTTTTAGTGTAAGTTTGTTGGAGTAGGGTTCGTAATAACTTGAAAACACGCATTTGTGGGAACCTGAATTTTCAAATATGGCGGATTCTTTTTCACCATTGCAAGTAAAAACAACCGCATAATAGTTTTCGTTGTCCAATCAATAATATTCTGTGCGAAATGTTTTTTCACCAAATTCAACACACTCCCTGTCTTCATAGCCAACAACATCACAAGCCCAACATTCTTTCCAAATTTTCCATTCCTTCCTATCCCAAACAAAAGGAAGATATTTGGCAAACAACAAAAGAAACGAAATTATAACACAGACAAATCCTGCCACAATTAATAATACTAAAATAAATTTCATAATATTTGTAATTTAAATTTCAACTGTCTTAAAATATTTGAACATAATCCCAAAAGGGTTATAATTAAGGGCTTTGCCAATACTGCAAATGTCCTCAAGAGTTAGGTTTAAGTTGCCTTTGCATATATCGTGGATATATGCGGGTGAAACACCCACCATATCGGCAAGTTGTTCCTTTGTTATATGTTGCTTTTCCAATTCGTTTAAAACCGAAACCGCAAACATACCCGACATACGCAACCAATCACGGTTGGCAACACGCCACTCTGCCTTTTTCCTCCAATCAGAAGGTGCTGGGCTTGATATTTCCTTTAACTTATCCAAAACCGATTTGTTATCCATTACTCAACTGGTTTAAAGTTTTTCCTAAATTCCTTTGTCATTGCATCCACAAATTGGAATGAAATATCATCGGGCAAAGTGGATGCCTTTACCGCTTCTTCCATTTCGTTTGTCATACCAACCACAATTTCCATAAGTTCATCGTACTCGTATTTGTGGTGCTTTATGTCAAGCAAAAACCCCCTGTCTATGTTTTTTCGGTTCAACTTAACACCTTCGCCTTTTGCAATCTCGGTGCAAAGTTTAACCAAGCGAACACACTCGGACATATTCTTGGCATCATAGTTCTTTTTAAGGTTGCTTTCATATCTAACCTTGTTTCTTTTTTCTTCCCACTCCTTGTACTCCTTGTACCTTTTGCAATGGGATTTGTATCCATCTTCGTTGTAATTGGCGTAGCAAATTGGCAAAACACCCTTTTCAACAGATGATAACCTTACACTTGTTGATTTTCCATCATCGCCAACAATGCCTTTGTATCCAATGGGCTTAATAGATTCAAACATAAACTTTAATTCGGAAATATCCGTTGGCTTAAAGTATTCGCAAAAGAACCCAACCAACTTTTGATAAGGTGTGTCGTTTTTCTCATCCGAATTAGAATTAATGGCGGTGTATGCCAAAGCAAACGAACCCCAATCAATGTTTTCGTTGGAAAAGTGGTTTCCCCAATCATAGTAAACACCATAGCAGTTGTACATATTGGGTATGTTTACCAAACCACAATATTCTTGCTTAAGCCCACGGTGTTCCAACCAATTTTTAATGGCGGTGCTGCCTTGGTTGTAAAAAACGTGGCAAAAGTCCAAAGGTTCCTTTCTTTCGTAAATTGGGTTTACAATTTTCTTGTTCAAACCCCTTGCCTTTCTTATTTGTTCCAAAGAATACGAACCAAACCCGCCAAAGCATTTCTTTGTAATAAACATATCCCTTTTGTTGCGAATTTCCCTAAACATAGGGTGCATAACCGTAACAAATTCATCATCCACAAACAAAGATTCGAGAGCGTTTGGGTTTGAATTTGAAACAAGGCGCATAAACTTGTTAAACTCCCAATAGATTATGTCGTTTGTTTCGTTGTTTATTTGTTCATTATAGCCAACACCAAGCCCCAAAAGCAATTCATTGGGTTCAATAAAAACCCCACCGTAATCAACATCGCTGGTTTCGGTTTCCAAACCGTGGCAATGGCTACCTCTAATGTATTCGTATATAATTAGTTTTCCGTTTACCGTTTTTGTTTCGGGTATATTTTTCATTTTACCTCCTTTTCCAACACATTAATTGTGTCATTTAAATACTTGGTTATTTTATTTTTAATTTCAACACCTATGTTTGCTTTCATCCACAAGCAAAAGCAATTCTTTTGAAATATGCAAGTTGGACTTTTTTTCTTCCAATGAATTATTAAATGATATTAAGTCGGCAAGAACAAAGCAAATTAGGTTTTCCTCAACCAAACGTTCCAAAAGTTCTATTAAGTTTCTTTTGTCTATGCTACATTATCAATTTTGTTAACAATGTGTGTTTTGCTTTAAATGTTTAAATTATTTATTATCATAATAATCCTTTGCCAAGTCATAGTTACATTCTTTTCCTGCAACAAGTTCACCGACTATAACAACCGGTAAGCATCCATAAAAGTGGGTTTCATCAAAAATAAGTTTATTGGCATGACAATCAAAATATCCACCAACTACTTGCGGTGTTCCTTCAAGTGAAGTTAGTTTGTTGTTATGACAATCAAAACCTCCACCAACTTTTTGTGGTGAGCCTTTAAGTGAAGTTAGTTGGTTTTCATAACAATAAAAACTTTTACCAACTTCTTGCGGTGCGCCTTCAAGTGAGGTTAGTCGGTTCACACTGCAATTAAAATAACCATTAACCTTTTGTGGTACTCCTTCAAGTGTTGTTAGTTTATTAACACTAAAATTAAAATATCCACCAACTTCTTGTGGTACTCCTTCAAGTGATATTAATCGGTTGTCATTACAATTAAAATGTCCACCAACAATTTTAGGTGCTCCTTTAAGTGTTGTTAAGTAGTTGTATTTACAATCAAAATTTCCACCAACTTTTTGGGGTGCTCCTTCAAGTGAGATTAGTTGGTTTCTACTACAATAAAAATCTCCGCCAACTTTTTGGGGTGCTCCTTCAAGTGAGGTTAGTTTATTGCCATCACAATTAAAATATTCACCAACCATTTGTGGTGCTCCTTCAAGTGAGGTTAGTTGATTTTCACTGCAATTAAAACTTCCACCAACTTCTTGTGATGCGCCTTTAAGTGAGGTTAATTTATTATGGTTACAATAAAAACTTCCACCAACTTTTTGAGGTGCTCCCTCAAGTGAGGTTAGTTGATTTTCACCGCAATCAAAATTTCCATTAATTTTTTGCGGTGCACCTGCAAGTGAAGTTAGTTTATTATCACCACAAATAAAATCTTTACCAACTTCTTGTGGTGCGCCTTCAAGTGAGATTAGTAGGTTTCCACCGCAATTAAAATATCCACCAATTTTTTTAGGTGAACCCGTAAGTGAAGTTAATTCATTACGATTGCAATAAAAATTCCCGCCAACTTCTTGTGGTGCGCCTACAAGTGATGTTAATTTGTTATAACTACAATTAAAACTTCCACCAACTTCTTGTGGTGCGCCTTCAAGCGATGTCAATTCATTGTCATTACAATAAAAATCTTTACCAACTTTTTGCGTTGTTCCTGTAAGCAATGTTAGTTTATTGTTATCACAGCAAAAACTTCCACCAACTTCTTGTGGTGCGCCTTTAAGTGTTGTCAATTTATTATCATTACAATAAAAATTTTCACCAACTATTTGCGGTGCTCCTTCAAGTGAGGTTAATTTATTGCTATCACACCAAAAACCTCTGCCAACTTCCTTCGGCACGCCTTTAAGTGATGTCAATTCATTGTCATTACAATAAAAATTTCTACCAACTTTTTTCGGTGCGCCTTCAAGTGAAGTTAATTTGTTATAACTACAACTAAAATTTCTGCCAACTACTTGTGGTGCGCCTTTAAGTGATGTTAATTCGTTGTGGTCACACCAAAAACTTCCACCAACTTCTTGTGGTGCGCCTTTAAGTGAAGTTAATTGGTTGTTATAACAATCAAAATCTCCATCAACTTTTTGGGGTGCTCCTTCAAGTGATGTTAACTTGTTACCAATACAATCAAAATCTCCATCAACTTTTTGGGGTGCGCCTTCAAGTGAAGTTAAATTTATATAACTGCAATCAAAATCACCTTCAACCACACCAAACTTTATAATTAGTTTACCATCTGATGAAACCAAATCTTTTTCAACTTTAACATCACCGTCACAATCATACAAACACGTTGCTTCATTGTAAACCAGATTATACTTTTTTAATAAGTCAGTTATTTTTTGTTTATTGTTTCTGTTTTTTACACGCATTCTCATTTCGTTAACAACTTGTTCGTTAATAAATTCTTCTGTTTTTAATATCTTTGGTATGCTTACATTATTTCTTCCGATATTATTTGTATTTTGTTTTTTACCGCAAATTGAAAACTGTTCAAAACCTGTATGGTTTCTTGAAAATATTCAATTTGGGTTTGCAAAAGCGAAATTTGATACTTAAGCGAGGTTAAGTCGGCATTTACAAAATCGTTTTTTTCGGATCCTGTAAGTTTCAAATCTCCTTCCACCATATATTGTCTGTACCTATCGCACTTTGCCTTGTCCCAAACCGAATTTTTCTTTGCGAGTATCTGCTTGTATTGTATGCTTTTTTCCACAATCATTTGTCGGTAGGATAAACCATACGCCATTGCCTCCGCCAATTTGGAATTGTCTTTTAGTTTATCAACCAAGTCGCTTATCTTTTGGTTCCAAGAATCCCTTTCATCCTTAAAGGATTGTTCCAACTTTGCATTGGTTTCAACAAGTTTGCTATCATCAAAAGGTTTCATAAAATCGTTTTTCCCTATTTATAGACAAAATGCAAGCCAACTATTCCACCTTTTTAACCTTGTTGTCACGGTTTTTGCCAATGTGATAGCCATCGCAAAACAAACACTTGTACGTGCTAAAATGTGTACCGTGTTTTTTGGACATTGCTTCGGCACTTTTTAGGGCTGTTTTTAAGGTGTGGTACATTACCTTTGGCTGACCTGTATGTTGGTTAATGTGGGAGTTAATTGAAAAAGCACCCCAAGCGTTTCTTGAGATAAAGAAGTTGTAAAAGAACCTTTTCCTTTTGATTTGGTCCTTAAACCATATCTTAAAATTCTTGAATTTTATCTTATTTTTCATTTTGGTTGTTTTTTCAATAGTACAATTCCACAAGACGCATACCGTACAACTTGGGTTCTTCGTGAAGCAACACCTTTATTTTGGTTTTAAAGGCACTTGTTAAAACCTCTTCAAGTTTATCAATTAGGCAACCCATTTTGCCAATAATACAACCGGGGCGTGCCGAGTAAATATCAACAGTTATGTTGTTTTCATCTTCGGAAATGTGAAAACCCGTTACAAGCAACGTTGGTTCCCACTTTCTTCCATAAACAAGCCCCATAGCAGCGTGGATAGTTTGCATTGGTTTAAAACGTGCGTGTGTTTTGGCGCCGGGCTTTATATACTTTACATAAGGATCACTTTTAAAAACACAAGCAACTTCACCGAGTTTTTTTAAGGTTGCCTTGCACCTTGCCTTATACAACTTTTCCAACAACTTTTTCATCTTTGCCTTTATTTTGATAGTTTGTTTTAACAAAATCCTTAAGTTTTTCAACTTTCGTTTTTAAATCTTCATCTGTACTTGATGAATAAAACCAAAACTGTTTGTACTTGTTTGCTTTAAAATCATTTGCACTCCCAATAGAAACCACAATAAATTCCTTATTGGTGTCATCAAAATGCAAGGAAACATCCATGTAATCCGTGCAATTGCAAAGGGCGGGAACAATGTCCTTCAAAACCTTTTGCATTCTCTGTAAATTTGTCTTTTTTGCCATATTTATTCCTCCATTGCTTTTTTAAATTTTTCAACAAATTTATCACATGTGATAAAATCAATTGCAACGGCAAATTCACTATTCCCATCAAAATAGTCGTGCATATTTTCTATAAGCCATTCGCAAACCTTATCAATGGATACCTTCTTTGGTTTGTCAATCAATTCAATTTCATCGTCATAATACTCTTCGGCAATTTTGCCGTTTTTATCCAATCTTGAATAGACTGTAGGGTACAACCTTTTTACTTCTACAATTTCACCGGTTTCAATTACTCTCGCTTTCATTATCCTTATAATTTATGTTTGACACTTTAATTTCCACATGGATTAGGCATCCACCACTTAATATGAGTTTTGTTATAAAGCAAAAACCCGCCATCCCTAAAGGTGTTGCACAACACTGCGTGTTCGTTGCAATCCAACATTGTAATGTATTTGCCATCCTTTGTTGGGTACTCATCTGGTCTTGGGTTTCTTGGGTTTTTAACATCATTCCAAGGAAGCGACTCAAGAAGAATTCTTTTTTGTTCATAATGCTTACTATATTCTTGGTGTGTCATTTTTTCACATTCCTCAAACTTGTTAATTGCGCCAAAGCCAAACCCAAGTTTCATGTTAAAATCAGCACCTTCTTTAAGCACCCTTAAGATCTCTTCTGAACTCATATATCTACTGCTTTTAGTTTACACCGCAAAATACAAAAATGTTTTATTAGTCAGTTTTTCTGCCCCTAATCCATACAGTTGGTTTAATTTTAAAAATCTTATCAGAACCTTCCCAACAATAAGCAACGTTAAAAGGCAATGTAAAAACTTTTCTAAATTTATACCTAACCCATCTATTAGGACTATCCCATTTTGCATTAGGATCGTTTAGCACCAAGTCTTCAGTTATTCTTCGTTTGTTACCATCTTCATCATAATTACAAAATTGAGAATAACAATTATCCGTAAACCCTACAATAACCAATAATTTTTTTCCAAGTGTAAATATATCATGCTGAAAAACATTATCATCCAATTCATGAACTTTAATTTTCTTGTTCTTGAAATTTATTAACCCTTTCCTTAATTTACTATTTCCTTTTTCCATATCTTTATTTTTTTAATTACACCGCAAAAATACAAAAATGTTTTATATATGCAACCAAAAAAGCGAAAAAGTTATTAACAAAGATATTAACAAAGATATATGTTGGATATAAGCAACATATCCAACTATATTGCGTTTGACAAAATATAATGGTTTAGTGCAAACCTAATTGCATTATGTTCAGCTTCTTCGTATTCTTTATAACGCAAATCAATGTTGGTACTGCATTTATCACGAACACTTGTAACCGAAAAACTGTACAAAATGTCATCTCCTTCAATGGTGTGTCCTATTTGTATTAGAATTTTGTATTTTTCACGAAGCCACTTTTCAACCATTGTAAGTGGAGGTGCAGAACAACAAGACTCTTGCAGCCAATCTTCGGAGTTTCTATTCCAATGGGAACCAATTCTACCGCCCTTTATTTCAACAATTTCATTACCCCTGCCCTCGCCAACAAGGTCAAGTTGCTCATCAAACGAAATTGATTCTCCATTGTGTTGAATATCGTTGTAGTAAAACTCACCGCAATATTCATCAAAGCCGCATTTTTTAAGCAGCATACCCGTTTCATAATCAACTATTTCTTCATGCATACCGAATAATTTTGTTGTTCCGTTTTTTCCATATAGCCGCTTTCGCTAACCCAAAGGTACACAGATATCAACGCCTCTATAAGCGTTGGTTTGGCAAACCCAATTAAAGGTATTACATTGGCATTGTATTCCACACAATAACAATCACTGCGTTTTACAATAACAAGGGGGTACATTGTTTTATCCTTCCAAATTTCGCTTGGAAGCAATTCAATTAAGGCACCGGTACTCCAACAAGGTATGCCATCATCAACATCCAAATCACCGCATTCACTATAAGGGATGCTAACATTTTCATAATCATCTGGTGCGTTGGATTCTTTCATCCAAAACATATCGGCAGTATTTGGATTCAATCCAAGCATCATAAGCATTCTGCTTTGTTCCAATGACGTGTAGTTTTCCATAATTACTTTTTTATTCGTTATACCTTCTATATTGTCTTTGTTCAACAAACCACTCTGCCGCTTTTTCCGCTTCTTCTTTGGTATTCCATTTCATATTGCCATCCTTATCCTTAACATCAAAGCGACCCAATTTGGCATACCAATGGGTTCCCTTGATTTTTAAGTCAGGCATATCCCATCGCATATACCTAACATCTTCCAAACGGCAATGGGCTTCTTCGGGATACACAAGTTCATCCTTTATGCACTCTTCAACAATTTCATCCCCATCGCATAATCTGGTTTCAACAACACCGTTGTCAAAGTAGGATTCCTTGCCATTTCTAAAATCACGCAAGCGGTTGTTTATGGTTTCGTTTTCAAGTCTTGTGGCTGCTTCCACCCAAGTACCGCCAAACAATTCCCAATACACGCCAACAGCTCTCGTCCAAGGGGTTGTGGGGTGTGCGTGGTACACCCAATAGCCATCGGGCTTGGATTTATCGGCAATTAAATGTGTTCCTTTTAAGTGGTCTCTTACACCGTTTCTTATTTCAGCACCAAACACTTTGTTGAAGTGTTCCAACAATTGTTCTTCACTGTTTGGCTTAAAATACCAATTGCCTGATTCTTTGGAACCTGCTCTTCTAATTTTTACAAAACGGTATTTCTGTTTTTCCATATTGCTTTTAATTTTTAAGTTGATTTACAAGATCTTTGCAAAAATATTCAACATTGATATTTGTTATTTTTCCTTCAACATAATCACAAAGGTTTTTTCTAACAAAATCCACAACTTTCCCATATTACACAACCAAATAGCGTTTTCCAAAAATACCGCTTTCCAACTCCTCAAGCATTTCCTTATAATAATAGGCACCGCCCTTTCTTACAATATCCCTTACACGTTTTGTTTCCTTTTTAATATCGCAAGAATTTACAAGCCGATAAACCTTTGCACTTTGGTAAGCATCTTTGTCGTAAACTGCGGTAAACACAAAAGGTTCTCCGTATTCGTAAAAAACAACTTTGTTTGGCAGTTCATCGTTTAGGCATTTCTTTAAGAACCCAAGCATACTTTCCATTGTTTTCAAAAGAACTTGCTTGTAAAATTCAAAAGTATCGCAAGAACCATTCTTTTTAATCAACCTTAACCCCAACTCATAGCAGCCCAAGCAACCGTTAAGATTGTGTGTAAACATTGTGAGAAGTTTCCTCGTAACAACAATTTCCTTGTTTTTGTACTCGTACCTGTAAAGCTCTTCAAAATGCAAACAAATTTCAAAGATTTTGTCTACGCATTCCTTCGCAAACTTGTAATCATCATACGAATGCAAATCCGATAAATTATCATCAAGTTCGCTTGCCAATTGCAAATAATATTCTTTGTTGTTTTCTTCCATAACAGTTACATTTTAATTTTATCAAAACACCATATTCATCTTTGCGGTATGTTAGGTATCTTGTAAATGTTGTTGTTAAACTCGTATATCATAATGTTGTAAATTTATTAAACTAATTTTGTTAATAAAGTTATAAGGAATTTGACGAATACTTTTTTGAAAACATTGTAAGAACGGTTATACTGTTTGGTTCAAAATCCTTAAGAATTTCACAAGCGTTTTTTATGGTATGACCCCTTGATATGTTATCATCTATTATAAGAATATTTCTATGGTAAAACTTTGAAACATATTTGGCGCAAGTTGTCTCGTTTTTTGATAAAGTTTCTGTTATTTCATCTCTATATTTTTCAGGTGTCAAATGATATGTAAAGTATCCTTTTCTGTACTTTTTCATTTCATTAAAGGCATCCATCATTTCTGTTTTTGTTTGAAACCAATCGTTTTTGTTTTTTCCAAATTTTTTTCTAAAGGGGGAGTTCAACTTTGATAAATTTTTCCAAACTTCATCTGTTGATAATTTTCTCATAACATCTCCAATAATAACACTTTTGGGGTCTTTTTGGGAAATAATATCTACCAGCAAATCATTTACACAACCACCGGACGGAACCACCACGGTTATATCTGATTTGTATAACAACAAAAACTTTTCAACAACCTTGTTTAAACGAAGCATAAAACTTTCCCTGTTCTTTTTTGAAACAAAATGCCAACCATCTATATGCTTAAGTGCATACAGAAGGGGGTTGCCATCCATTTGTTCAATGTCAAAATACGGTGATTTTTTTCTTTTAAACAAAGACCATACATTGACACCTTTTATTGTTTTTGTGTCAACAACGGGGTTTTCTTCAAGATTTGTGTTTACGTTATCCTCATGTTCATCTGTGAACCTAACAGTGTTGTTGTACGTATTATAATCAATGCCTTCAAACAAAGCGGTGTAACCATTATCAATAAACTCTTCAAACTTTTTAATATTTTTCATATCAACATTTTTAGTTGTCATATTTATATTTTACACCGCAAAAATACACATTTATTTTATATACGCAACTTTTTTTAAAAAAAGTTATTAACAAAGTTATTAACACCAAATCACATGGCGCACAGACCTTTGTGCAAAAGTTCAACGGTGTTTATTTCCATGCTTTTTTCAACTTGAGGAAGCATATAGTAAAGGGTTATTGCATCATCCAAGGTTTTTGCGCAAACAATGTTGCCGTTTATACGGTAAATGTTAATAGTACCGCACTTTAGGTTATCAATATTTTTTAATTTTATTGGTTTAACATAGCCTTCTGAATCCTTTGTTGCCATTTTTAAATCAAGATTGGATTCTCTTGATGAACTAACGTTGTGACCTTCCAAGTCATAGGTTTCGACCAATTCACTTCCACCGCATTCCCTTAATGCAACAATAGGGTAATCACGGTTGTTTCGGTTAAAGCAAATAATTCTTGCCTTGCTTCCATCTTTAAGGCATACGGGTTCACCGCTTTTAGCCAAACTTAAATTAAAGGGTTTCATATTTTAGTTGTTTGAAATGAACTCAGAAATCATTTTAACGGCATCGTCAAGGGTTTGTGCGTTGCCAATTCTACTGTTTTCGTTATCGGGTTGTGCAGGCTTGTAATCTTTTTCAACCACAACCGAACAATATTTGTCGGTGTAATCAAAACAATTGTGGTAAGCCACACAAAGTTTATCCCAAGCGGTTACAAATACGCAAAGGGAATATTTTACATCATCACGTTCAATAAAAAGGGGAAGAATTTCAATGCTGTTCATATTTTTGTTATTTAAATTGTTTCTAATTTTCCAAGTTTTTCAAGTTTTTTAATATACCACATTGAGGTGTGTTTTGACTTTATAACTTTTGAGTATGGCGAATTGTGTTTGGGGTTTCTTATAATTACCATTCCCCAACCGTGGTCGTTTATCACTTCTTGTTCATAACCATATTGTTCCTTTATTTTAAGAACATTTTTAACCGATTTGTTTGACAACACTTCTTTTATCATTTTTACTTTGCTTTTGCTATTTGTATTGTCATAATTCAAAATTGTCTATAAAATAGATTCTAAATTATGTTTATGTTATAACTATTTCCTCCAATAAAAATTACCAATTAAGTGAATTCTACCATGGTTTACTGGATCATAATCAGGATGTGGCAAGAACCAACTCCAATATTCCAATCTCCAAAAACATTTATATTCACCAACAATTAATTTTTTCATATTTAAACGATTTATTTGTCAACACTTCTTTTACCGTTTTTACTTTTCTTTTGCTATTGCAACCTTTCGCCAAGTTTAATGACATAATAATTTTTTCCAATTTCTGCGCCCCATTCGGGAACACCTGCACCCACACATACTCCAACCACCTTAAATTGCATTTTGGGGCGGTTTTTGGCATAGCCAAGATAAAAGGTAACCGTTTCTATTTTCTTAAATTTTGGGGTATCAGCAATTGCTTCAACCAACCTTGTTGTCCAATGCGGCTTAATGTCACGATATTCTTCCAACTTTACACCGGATTCTATCATATCGTACCACTTCTTTTTTAAAACAAGTTTTAAGTCCATGTTGCAAACTTTTTTGTTATTTAGTCATACTTTAACAAAATTTCAACTTCACACCCGTATTTCTTGGAAAGATATTTCAAAAGATAATCAACGGTGGTCACCAAATCAAATCGTGGTTCCATTAATATGTTTTTGCTTATTTCTTTTAGTTGTATAATTGTAACCATAAAGGTTTTACAATCATTGCTAACACGTGAACCCATAACACTTAATTTTGTTTAAATCCCCTAATGTACCCATCATAGCAAGGTGTTTCAACATATTCGGAACCATCATTGCTTTCCACAATTTTGTAAACGTCCCCATCTATTTCAACAACGCTTTGGCTTTGCATTGGCATTTTTTCAACAGCCTCAACAATTAGCGGGTGCGATCGGTACAAATATTCGTTTGCCAAGTATAACCCGGTTTTGAATTCCTTTGGATGTTCATCCAACCAAGCAAGAGCATCTTCAACTTCGCTAAACAAAATTCTTTCGGATGGTTTTATGTTTCTTCTTATATACTTTAATTGGTTGTATGTAAGCATAAAAGCACCACAACAATTATTAATAACAACTTTCATAATTTTGAATTATTTGGACATTTCGGTTTTTGCATAATAGGGGTATTTTTCACACACCCAACACACCAACTTTATCAAACATTTAAGAAATGTGCATTTATCAACAATGGTTGAATAGCCAATAAAGTCACCGGGAAGTGTTGCAACTTTACTATTGTAAGAAACACACTCTTCGATAACAGGGTTTCCTGCGTCATCTTGACACACGTAGGTTTTTGTGTATTTCAAGGTGTACTCATCACCGTTGATAAATATAATGGGAGGCAATATTTCAAGAAGCCCACCGGTTGTCCAACTCTCGCAAATTGAGTGTTGGCTTTTTAAGGTTTCAAAGCATCCCATATCATTTACCCAACCATCGGCTGTGTTGGCGGGTACTCCTGCGTTGATGAGTTCCTTTGATTCATCAACACTCGTGTAATGTTGTTTTTGTTTTTCCATATCTCTAAATTTTGGATTAGTTATTACTTTTAATTTACACCGCAAAAATACAAAAATATTTTATATATGCAACTATTTTTCAAAAAAAGTTATTAACAAAGTTATTAACAAATATAAATACATACAAACAAGTAAAATATGCCAACCATTAGGCTTGTTCCAAGAACATATTATTCATCAAGCACCACATATTTATCCGTGTCAAATGAGCAGAACATGTACAACAACACGGATAGCACAACATACGCAACTGTTACAAACACAGAAACCGGTACAACAAATTATTATATTTATTTGCGTGATTTTAATTTTGACGATATACCATCAAACGCAACCATTAACTCGTTTTCCATTAAACTAAAAGCAAGAGAAAGCGGAATAAACACAAACACAAGTTACGCTCCGAAATTATGCAACGGAACAACCCAAATTACATCAACATTTAGCGCAATTGGCACTACGGCTACAGTTATTACGGCAAGTGGATATAATGTTGACTTTGAAACTATTAAAAACTATGGTTCAAATTTTGGAATACGTATAAACTGCAGAAGAGCAAAAAGTAAAACAACCGGTTATATGTATATATACGGTGCTGAAATTGAAGTAAATTATACGGTTCCGGTATCATATACAATAACATCCACATTAAACGGTGATGGAACATTGGAACCATTGGGGGCTTACAGTTCTTATGAAGGGGACATATATAACTTGACAATAATACCTTCAAACAACACAAGTGCTGTTACGGCTACACAGGATGGAGTCGACATAACATCACGCATAGTGGTTCATCAAAATTCCCAATACACAAAAAACACCAATTTGGGAACATACACATTAATAAGCGGTAGTTTTAACGGTTCTGGTGGAACTTATTTTGCAGGCATTGTTGGCAATGGTGAAAACGCATCAACAACAACTACTAACTATTATTCAAGCGGAAGCGGTACAATCGCTGTGTTTAATTATGATATGTCAATACAAGACATACCAAGAAACGCAATTATTACAAACGCATATTGCAGGGTTAACGGTCATGCCGAATCAACATCAAACAACAACGAATATATGTGTGTTCAACTATATTCCAATGACACAGCACTCACAAGTGAACTAAACTTTAAATCAATTGGCACAAGCAATTCAACGCAAACACTAACTTTTACAACAACACCAACCGCCGAACAACTTTCTTTATTGTATCTTCGTTGTCGTCTCGGATATTACGGCGGTGCAATAAACGGTGCCACTTTATATGTGGAATACGAAATACCAACAACATACTATACATACACATACACCGTTACGGGGGATTCAACAATTAATGTGGTAATTAGAAACAACGGTATCCTTTACTTAAAAGATAATGGTTTATGGGGACTTGTGGAAAAGGTATATAGAAAAGAGAGCAACGTTTGGGTTGAACATAGCGATTTTACGTTTCTTTTTAATGAAAATGTAAGGTACATAAACGCAGATAACTTGCCTTCTTAAAATGTAAAATTTTGTATATCCAACATATCTACAAAAAATCGGAAAGCACCGAAAGCACTTTCCGATTTAAAAATATGTTTTTAATTTAATCAAATCACATTTGTTTTAATCGTTTAGGTTTTCAACCGTTTTGCAAACGCATCTGTAAAGTTCGTAAAAATCATCATCTTTCAAATCTTCAACAAACACATATCTATCTTTGTTGTTTTTAAAGGTAACAAACAAGTTATCGTTTCTTAACACAACGGTTCCTATTTGGGAAATTAAACTGCTTTCGGGGTTATCCAATATTAAGGGTTTTTCTTCTCCATAACCATTCGTTTTTAAAATCCTTTTTATGGAGTTGTAGATTTTTTGCCAAAGCACTTCCAATTCCCTATCCAAATCCACGATATCAACAGGTTTGTACGCTTCGTTGGTTTCTTCATACTCATCATCCATGTGTTCAAAGTAAAGGTTAATGCAATGTGCTATGTTGGGTGAATTTATTTCGGCATACAAAATGTTTATTCCATCGTACTCACCTCCAGCATACCCTATTTCGGAAAGCCTTTCACTGTACGAACCTTTTTTAACAAGCATATCGTATTTGAAATCTTTCAAGTTTTTATAATCCAAATCATAGCCAAGTTTAAAGTTATCATCAAGGTTTATGTGAATCCAGCCACCGCCAAACGAATAAGTTACACCAACAGTGTCGTTTATACACTCCTTTAGATAATCAATAACAACTTTTTCATCGTGGGGGTCGTTTTTCATATACTCTTCAACATCCTCCAAATGCACAACACCCCTTATCAAACCGCCGTCAACTTGTTTGTCTTCATCAACATATTCGTACATATCATCACCATCGGAAGTTATGCCGCCATAGTAACCAATTGCTTTCCATTCATCAACAACACAAGGCAATATGTTGGCTTCCCAAAACGCCACCATATTGTTGGTGCCGCCAAAAGGTGCATCGCCACCAATAATTTTAATGCTGTTTTTATCTATTTTTAAGCCATCCAAAGTAACATCGTATGCGGCACCCGCACCTTCGTTTATTTTTTTGTAGTTGGCTATATACTGTTCACTGTTTAAAATCTTTGTCATATTTTTGTTATATTTTGTTATAATTCGTTTGAAAAAACAAAGACTTCGTCCATTTTCTCTTTAAACTGCTTAATGGTTTCATCATAAACATCCTTTTGCACATCTGGTTCAAGGCTATCAAAGTTAACGGAAGATACATAGTTGGTATTGTTTCCTATAATTCCTAATTCCAACTTTTTTTCACTGCTTGAATACGCAATTAAATCAACTGTCATATCTTTAAACATTGGGTATTTTGACAACAAAGTTTCTTCTTTCCAAAAAGATATGCAATATGTTATTTTGTGTCCGCTTTTATGCACTGCAAAATATCCATTTCTTTCATTGGCAAAAAGATTTAGCAAAGATATTAATCGTGTCTTTAAATCTTTTTCACCAACCCAATATATGCTTGAATTTCTTTTTGCTTCGTTAATTCTAAATTCTTCCAATTTCTTAATGTGTGCCATATATCTAATATATATCTATATATTCAGAATTATCCCTTTTAATCTTGTAATATTTATAAGATTTCAAGTTCAATAATCGCTTCACTGTTATCCAAGCAGTCATCAGTTAACTTAAGTATCCCACTTGGTTTGTCTATAACTCCACGACTGTACTCGGTGTTCCTCACCGAGGTTTTATAGTCTTCTACTGACCTATGTCATCTAACTTTCTTGGTTTTACTTATACAAGTCAGTTTGTTTTTTAATTTAGTATAAAACCACAATACCAATACTTCAAAGAACTACAGAAACTTAATATATTTATATATGACATTTTTCAAGATTTCTTACAAGATTAAAAGAATAATTTCTTTTATAAATATGTGCAGAAACCCAAAACAATGTGTAACTACTTTTATCAAAAAGGAAACATTGGCGTTGCGCTACTCAAAGTACGGATTTGCAAAAACCTTTTAACACACCTAAAACAAACCCGTTTTCTTTTCAGTGTACTTCCTTTTGACATCGTTGGTGTTTGACATAGCATCCTTTCTTTTGGTTGAATCGGAACCAAACCACACTTCAAGTTTTTCCCTTGACTTATCGGTTAGTTCGTAATAGTACAATCTTGGGTTTTTAATAATTTCCGAATATTCGGAATCGGTAAGAGACGCCAAGCCCTTTTTGTATTCCACATCCCAATTTTTGACATTGTTTTTCTTTTGCCATTCGTTCCACTCATCATCATAGTAAAAGCACAACACCTTTCCCGTTTTCTTTTCCTTTGCAATTATGACGGGTGTTTCGCACCTTGCTATCCTGTGTTCGGTAAACAAAGCCGGCCACCATTTTTCAAAAAAGTTCACCAAAAGCGAACAACAACTAATGCCATCCACATCGGCATCGCTGTATATGTGGACTTGTCCGTACCTTAAACTATCCCCAACAAGTTTTCCGTTTTTGTCATAAGTAAATGGTGATTTGCCAAATTGCAATCCCATTGCACTCATTATGCTTTGTATTTCTTGGTTTTGAATCGCCTTGGATTCGCTTAAATCTCTCACATTAAGGGATTTGCCCCTTAACGGGAAACCGCCTTGCGTTTCGGGGTTTCTATATTTTCTAAAACCTGCTATTGGGGAGTCACCCTCGCACAAAATAAGCACGCATTTGTTTCTGTTCTTTCCTTTGGCATCTATTAGTTTGCTTACCTTTACCTTTTCTATTGATTTGTTTGCGTTTCTGACGGCAGCCCTTTCATCTGCTTCATTCTTTCTTTCCACCCAATCAAGTATTTGTTGGGTTATTTCGCTATCGTAAATTCTTTTAAGGGTTTTTTCTGTTACTTGGTGAGATGTGCCAAAGTTTTTTGGTTCGGTTATAAGTTTTTCCTTTGTTTGTGAACTGTAAGATGGGTTGTTGATGGAACAATTTATGTAAACGCAAATATGGTTTTTTATTTCAGCAGGTTTCAAATCCACCTTGCTTTTCTTTTTTATCCTTTCCCTTAAATAGTTTACCACTTGGTCCGTTATATAGTTGACGTGTGTGCCGCCATCTTTGGTAAGGGCTGAGTTAACAATGGATATGTGGCTAAACGATTGGCTTGCAGAAAAGGCAACTTCCCACTTTTTTCCTTTTTCGTATATTATGTCGTTGCAATACATTTTGCAATAATCCTCAAAGGAACCAAAGGCGAGGGTTTTTCCGTTTAGTGTTATTTTAAGGTTGGGGTTGGTGGCTGCCGCATCGTAAAGACGCTTTTCCATCATTAGGTAGTGGTCGTCATCTATTTCCTTCATACCAAACTTTTCCAAATCTGGTATGTAGGTTATTTCGGTAAAGCCACGAGACGCCTTTGTTATTTTTGGCTTGGACTTTTTGGACATATTGTTTTCAAAGGTTTGTTCAAAGGAGTTTTTTCCATCGCAAGTCCTTACAACAAACTTTTTTGAAAATATGTTGGTAAGGGTTGAACCCAATCCGTTTGTACCCACCCAATCCCTTGCTTCGTTATCATCAAAGTTTGAACCGCTTCTGAGTTTTGAAAAAATCATTTCTGGCACATACATTTTGGTTTCCTTGTGGATAACAACAGGTATGCCACCGTTATCGTAAACCGATATGGTGTTTTTGGTTCTATCTATTTTAACCTTTATGGTATTTAGTTTCTTGTTTCTTTTGCTTTCATCTATTGAATTGCTTACTATTTCATCAAACAACTTTAAAAAGGCTGAGACATATTGCACATCCTTTTCCACAAACCTTTTTTCCTTTTCGTTGTAAACCCACTCCCTTGTTGTGTCGCACAAAACGGTACTGCCCACATAGGTACCGGGTCTTAACAATATGTGTTCAACATCGGTAAGGCTTTTGTATTTCTCTTCTATTGTTTTTTCTTTCATACCTGTAATATAATAAAAAAGCCGCCTTATTTGTTGGCGGCTGTATATTTATAAGTTATTAAAGTAATATTATCCTAAAATTTCAACAAGTTTGTTGTTTAAGGTTTCCGATATGTAAGAAGTTGCCTCGCTTAAACAACTGTTTGCGGCATCTTTCCATTCATTTGTAATGCCAAATGTTGTCCTTTCTCCATCCCAGCCATCCCAATCTGGTAGATTTTTGTTTTCTATGGTATTTAGATATAAATCAAATCTCATATCTTTATTAAAAGCAGCATTAATAAAAACACTCACATATTTATTTTCAAATTCTTTTTCTGAAAATATATCATAAAAATAATCACTGCCATAAGATATTGGCAAATACACATAGTTCTTTCCTTCTATAACATCAAGTCCCTTATCAAGCATAGTTGTCTCATCCCAAGCACGTGTTGCATCTATTCCAAACACGTGCTTTAATGCGTTTTTCTGAGATTCTAACAATTCAAAACGCTTTTCATCTGTCATAGCAACACCAAAAATATCAAAAGTATATACATAACCATTTTCTGGGTCATTAATATATGATTCAATTGGTTTATCTGGAGTATTTTTATTTATTTTCACAATTACACCGTAATCTTTGCCGTTATAATCACCATAACATTGAAATACATTTTTGCTTGCAAAACTATTTGGCATATTAAAAATGTCTTCCAAATAAAATTCGTCAACCTTTTCCAAATACCTATCATTGTTTTTGTTTAAGGTATCACCGGTAAACCTATCGGGTGTTCTTTGGAATATTGGAGCACCCTTACTTTCTTTAATAAAATCTTCTATTCTTAATATTTTTGTCATAATTTTTTATTTTTATATATTATCCATTAAACATTGTAAGTTTGGAACCATTCCCCATATCCACAACATCTATATGGATCCAATTTACACCGCTTTCCATTCTTATTGGAAAAGGAAACTTGTTTAGGTTTTCTTTTATTTTCTTTCTTGATTGTTCAGCTGTATAACCTTTAACATCCAAGTCAAAAGCCTTGCCAAGAACGTGTGCGGATAAATACGGTGTGGACTTGCTTCTTACCAATTGGCAACGGTTGCACCTTAACCCACGTTGGGTAAAGTTTTTTCCATTGTTTATGGTTATGGGTGCGTTAAATATTTCAAACCTTAACAAATAAAGAACTTGCAATATTCTATCATCCAAAAACCTCCAAGCACCCTCACCGTACTTTGCAAGAACTTCGTTGCACACAAGTTCCCCTATTTTAAATTTGGTTTTAAGTTTTGATATACATTCGCTTCTTGTCATTTCTTGATTAATATTTTACCACAAAGTATATGGATGTCACATCCCCATATCCACTCATTGAAACAACATCCTTGTACAACACCTTTGCAAGTTCAACAAGTTTAGGGTCTTTTGAAAAATCAAACTTTGTAATCTCAGTATTCTTCTTGTAGGAACCCGTTTCCATACCAACACCTACATTGGGTTTAAAGTTGTCGGGAAGGATAAAAAATGTAATATCGTTATCCAATTCCCTTATGGGTTTATCGCTTGCGCTTGATATTACAATTTTTGCGGTTTTTTCATCCTTTTCCACCGTCATATATTCCACATCATCTTGGTGGTTGTTTAGAACATCCAAAACACCCTTTAGCAAAAAAGGATAAATATCGTTTTTGGATAGTTGTTCGTTAACAAATTCATCATATCTTTTTATCATTGTTTTTCTTATATTTAATCAAATTTGACAAGTAAATTGTTTGTTCTTTGTCTGGGTATAACCGGTATCTGTATATGTACAACCTTTCCGTTTGGGTATTTATAATTGTTACAAGACTAAAAGGGTTAATTCCGATTTATTTTATATAAGGCAAGGTTTCCCAAGTCCTTTCATAAAAATTATCTCCATTTTCTTTTAAAAACTTGTCCAAAGAACTTTCAAAGTCATAAACCATATTTTTACTCTCCAGCGCATCTCGCGGTATTGTAAAAACTGATATTTTAACTATGGATTTACGTTTCATACCTTTGTAAACAAGATTTGAATTAAAGGCACTACCGGGAGTAATCATAAATTGTCCCTTGTTGTAAATATTTCTATGCAAAAAGAAACCATACTTATCATCAGGGACATCATACAATTTTTTAATAATGTCCATTTTATCTTTTGGTATCCAAATCATTGCCAAATCTGGTCTGCTTTCTGAAAAACAAACACAACCGTATTTAAGTTTGGTTCTTTGAAAAGTTCCACCGCCAACTTGTTCGTTAACAAATTCATCAAAGTTTAATATAGTTCCCATATTGCACAATTTTATTCTTCGCCAACAAACTTTATTAATTGGGTTTTGTATATGCCAAACCTGCCGGTTTCTCCTTTGGCTTTATAAGTGTGTGCTTTTATATAGTTTTCACATTGTGGAATTGTATCAAACATTTCCTCTTCTCTCCAATAGCCGTTTTTATGTTCCCTATCATACACAAACCTTTTTACAACATAGTAAACAGGATATTCTTCCTGTGCTTGCACAGGGCTTTCCATTTCGTCCAATCTTTTAATATGTTCCATAATCAAAAAACTTTATTTTATTTATAAAAGCAAAGCACACATTGCCAATTTTGTTAACAATGTGTGTTTTGCTTTAAATGTTTAAATTTTATTCATTGTCATAATATTCCTTTGCCAATTCATAGTCGCAACCATCATCTGCCTTAAGTTCACCACCTATAACATCCGGTAAGCATCCATAAAAGTGAAGTTCATCAAAAACAAGATTATTATTATAACACCAAAAATATCCACCAACTTTTTGCGGTGCGCCTTCAAGTGAGGTTAATTGGTTGTATCTACAATCAAAATTTCCACCAACCTCTTGCGGTGCGCCTTCAAGTGAGGCTAATTTGTTGTCATTACAATAAAAATTTCCACCAACCTCTTGCGGTGCGCCTGCAAGTGAAGTTAAAAAGTTTTCACTACACTTAAAATCTCCACCAACTTTTTGCGGTGCGCCTGCAAGTGAAGTTAATTCGTTTCCAATACAATCAAAATATCTACCAACTTCTTTCGGTGTTCCTTCAAGTGAAGTTAGTTTGTTGTCATAACATATAAAACTCCCACCAACTTTTTGCGGCGCTCCTTCAAGTGAGGTTAATTCGTTGTTATTACACTTAAAATCTCCTTTAACCACTCCAAACTTTATAATTAGTTTTCCATCTGGTGAAACCAAATCTTTTTCAACTTTAACATCACCATTACAATCATACAAACCGGTTGCTTCATTGTAAACCAGATTGTATTTTTTTAATTGGTCAGTCATTCTTTGTTGAATGTTTCTGTTTCTTACACGCATTCCCATTTCATTAACAATTTGTTCGTTAATAAATTCTTCTGCTTTTAATATCTTTGTCATATTGTTTTTGCTATATATTAATCCGTTGTACTATAATAATATTTAAGTTCATTGCCCTTTAGGTTTTCACAAGCATACGCATCGGTATCCTTCCACAATTTATCATAAAGCCTTGCAAGGGAATGTTCTTTTCTTTCATAATGTTCCCATATTTTATGGTTAAGAACAAGAACCAATTCGGTTAAATATTCATAATTATCTTTCCATTCGTTGAATGCCCTTTTGTAAGTATCCTTAACCGCCTTTTCACCAAACCTATCGGCAATGGTAAAATCTTGCCAAAACGTTGTTTTTGGTTTGTAACCAATTTCCTCTGCCATAGTCCAAGGAATGTTAAACATTTCATTTAACTCTTTTAGTTTGTAAAGGGTGGAGTCAATTTGGTTCAAAATATCATCAATGCAACTTAACAACTCGGTGTCTTCCTTGCTAATAAACTTTTCGGAACCGCACTTAACAAAGTTCCTTAAGGTTTCAAGATAACTAACAGCATCCATATCTTCCACCATTACGTTTTGGTAACCTTCCACTTTACCGTACTTTCCCATATAGGACTCAATAAAGGCGTCCACCTTTTCGGGCATTTCCTTGTAAAATTCATCAAGTGCCATGTGGCTGCTGTACTTGTTGGTTTTAAGGTGTTCCCTCCAAGTTTTTACAACACTTTGTTGCAAGGTTCCAAAAAACTCTCCAATGGTGTTGGCTTCGGGACAACTTGCACAAGTGTCCAAATCATCAACAACCTTATCCAAAGCAACATCAAAATTATTGTCGCAACAAGCAAAAGGTTCGGAACCATCTATAATTTCATCATCGTATTCGCATACAAATTCATCAATTCTGTAAATTTTCATATCTTTGTAATATATTAAATTTCTTGAGTGCAAACCCTAACAAATTCCTTTTTAAATTCGGGAAACACCAATTCCGATAAAAAGTCTTGCGGGTTAAAGTAGCCGTATTTTGAAGTAACACCTTTATGAAAACTTGTTTCAAATGTGTTATAGTCTATGGCGTACTTAATATCATCTTCGGTAAGGCTATAAAACAAATCAGCATACTTTTGAACAAAACTTCTAAACTCCTCGCTTATGTAGCCATACAAACCTGTTGTATGGTTGGTTTCTCCGATATAGCAAGCGTTGAAAAAACCGTTTTGGTTATCTTCATCAACTTCTATGTTTTCGGTAAACTCAAAGTTGACGCTTTCTTGCTTGTTTTTGTTTTCATCAAGCACCGTCAACTTGCAATTAAAATCAACCGATAAATCGTGTGTAAAGTTATAGGTTGCGTCTTGTTCGGCATTTTTGTTTTCTTCAAATCCAATTGGGTTATCAACGGATGTGCATTCAATCACCATACCGTATTTCTTAACAATTTCCTTGCTTAAGAATGAATTTGGTGTCAAACCTTCATTCAAGAATTCATCTATTCTGTAAATTTTCATAACTTAAACTTTATTTACTCCATTTCGTTGGCAAAGGCAATGCAATATTCATAAACCCAATTAAGTATCTCTTCCCTGTTGTTTATGTCGGGTTTGGCATCACCTGTTGCAAAGTCGTATGTTTTCATAACAAAGTCATACAAGTCCTTTGTATCAACATCTTCAAATTGTTCCATAAATTCATCAAAGGTACTGTTCACAACAACTTCACGGTTTAAATAATCCAAATAAACAACAGGTGGTTCGTTTTCATTCATTTCGCACAACCTTTTTATATGGTTGTTGCTTTTGGCGTTTGTGTTTCTTTTTTCGCTTAAACCATCAAAATAACCATCATCTTCAAGCCATTGGTAAAGTTTTTTAGATTGTTCATAACTTAACCAATTCCATATAATATCAAGAACCTCCAAACCGCTCATATCTCCAAGCGCGTCTTTTACCTTGTTATATGCGGCAATGCCATCGGCACCACTCCAACCTTCTTTTATGTGTTTTTGTTTCATATTGCAAAGTTCTATTTTTTATATTTATAAAAAGCGTCAAACCATAAGATTTGACGCTTTTGCACATTATTCAAAATCTCTATCATCAACTTTCCTAAATCCCATAAAGCCTTTCATTGGGTACGGGTTTTTAAGGTAATAAAACTTTCCTGTTCTTGAAATATAATTACCGCCATCCCAATCTTTTCCTGTGGTCGCACATTTAAAACCTTCAATAGGTCCAATGTGCGAAATTTTCATCCATCCCCTAACAAAACCATTATGGCAAACATAACACCTATCCCCAACATTTACATCACGTGGAAGCACATGAACTTTGTAATGCATCTCCATTTTTCCATCTTCAACGGCTTTAAGTTCCTTTTCATAATCTTTCCAATTAATGCTTTTTGGAATTGTAATACAAATACTTGACATATTGCTTATTTTTGTTCTTTTTCCAAATCAATATAACATTTTGACAATTTATCATAATCTGGGTCCACACACCATTTTAAGTGTTTTTTAAATTTCTTTTCAAAATTTTTGTTATAAACAACAAACAATATTCTATTGGAAGCTGATAAAATCCTTTTAAGACTTTTTTCACCGCTAAACTCCCCATCTGTTAAAATAATCCAAACCGATTTTGGTTCACTTTGTGAATATTTAACTATGGTATCAACACATGGCTTTATCCTTGTACCGCCACCGGCTTCGTTATTGGTAGCCATTTCAATAATTCTGTTTATAAGTGCTTCCTTATCGTTTTTTGCATCATCACCGGTAAAATACACGGCACTGTTTTCATCAACCTTTGTGGCAAAAGGTATAAGGGTAACACCGGAGTATTCAAGTTTGTCACAACAATTGGCAAGTGTTTGTGCAAACAAAAGTGTTGTTTTCATATCAATGGATATTGATGTATCAACCAACACGTTTATGTTTTGCGGGGAAGCATCGCCTTTTGGGTGGTATGGTCTAATCATATCAATTCCAAGGGTTCTTCTATCACCCCACTTAATATGTTTTCTATCCGCTATTTTTTTCTTTTTGCCTGCAAACAAAGTGTTGTGCTCAAGGAATTTTCTAACAATTTCATCCCAAACATTTTCAACAACCTCGTTGCTTATTTTAATATCTGTGCAAATTTTGGCAAGACCAGATTTTGGTTTGTTCTTTATTATGTTGTTTCTTAACTCTGAAAGTTCTTCGCTTGATTTTGGTGTTAGGCTTTCAACTTCTTCACAAACCTCGCTTACCACATCTTTATCAAACCCACTTTCTTCAAGTGATTTTTTTAAGTTGTTGTTAATTTCACGTTGTCTTAAAATTTCACCTATAATGGTTTGCTTTGCGTTGTTGCCAACATGCAATTCGGCATCATACATACTTTTACCGTTATCCCCCATACCATCGCCTATGCCCCCATCTTCATCGTTGTTTCCTTTTTTGTCTTTTTGGTTGTTACCACTTTTGTTTAATGCGTTCTTTGCGGCATCAGATGCACGCTTTGCTTGTTTTGCCGCTTCTCTTGCTTGTCTTTGCGCTTCTTTGTCATCTCCACGTCCAGCTGCTTCAGCCGCCTTGCTTGCCGCATCTTTTGCATTGTTTGCCGCTTGTTGGGCATCTTTTGCCTGTTGGGAATTTTCACCAGACCATTTTTTTGCCATATTAGCGGCTTCTTGTGCTTGGTTTGCGGATTCCATAGCATCTTGCGCAGCATCCTGTGCAGACATATTGGAATAGTTTTTACCACCTTGACTTTGTGCATCGTTTCCATCTTGTGAACCACTTTGGCTACCTTGCTTGCCATCACCGCTTTGTCCTTGCCCACCTTTCTGAGAGGTTTGCTGTTCTTGTTGCCCTTGTTGTCCACCTTGCGAACCATCACCACCCTGTTTTTCTCCTTGTTGCCCGCCTTGTTGTCCATCTTGTTTCATACCACCTTGGTCACCTTGCTTTCCACTTTGTTGCTTATCGCCTTGTTGTCCTTGTTGACCATTTTGTTGGTTTTGTTGGCTACCATTTTGTTGTCCATTGGCGGCTTGTTCAGCCTTTCTCGCTTGGTTGGCTGCTTCCCTTGCTTGGTTTTGGGCTTCTTTGGTATCACCTTTGCTTGCAGCATCCTTTGCTTTATTGGCAGCGTCCTTTGCCTTATCTGCCGCACTTTGAGCATCTTTTGCTTGCTTGGAATCCTTGCCAAAATTTCGTTTGGCGTCATCGGCGGATAATTGTGCGGAGTCAGCAGACCTTTCGGCATCTTTGGCGGCTTCTTGTGCGGTCATATTGGAATAATCCTTATCACCGTTTTGCTTGTTGTCACCTTGTTTATCGCCTTGCTGGGTTTGTGGTTCCCCTTGTTTACCTTGACCGCCTTGCATATCTTGGTTGCCTTGCTTACCCATTTGGCTTCCAAAGGGTAACATTGGAGGTTGCTTTTTAAAATGGTTTATAATGTGTTTATAGTATTTTGCAATACTTTCCATAGGCAATCCCACAACATCATCATAGTAGCAACCTTTATACATTTCCCAAAAGTTTTTGGTGCAAATTTTATCAACAACCATAGTGCCGTTAACTTCCAAATCAGCCGCTATGTTCATATCCTGCCAAGACAACTTTTGGTCACTGTTCTTTTCATTAAACGCAATGCTTCTTCTTACATGGGAAAGAAATGTGTGCATGCATTCGTGGTAAAGAATATTGCAAACGGAACCCGGTTGCATTTCAAGTCCATACGGTGCTTTGTTGTACAAAAAACCAACATTTATATACAAAACACCCCTATCATCAACAGCCATTGTGTTGCAAACACTGTTATCCAAAAGGTAAACAACAGGGCTTCCGGATATATATCTGTATTCAAACGGATACTTTGCTTCAAAAAAGGCAAGTGCGGAATTAACAACTTTTACAAATTCACGTCCTTCCACAACTTTGTTATCGGGCATACGAATACGTCCCAATTGTATAAGGGCTGCTGCGTTACCGCCACGGTTTGTTCTGTTTCTTTCAGTAACCAAAACAAAGTCACCACTGTTTAACACATAATTCTTCATACCAAAACAATTTATTTTGCACTGCAAAAATATAATCTTTGCCAAAAAAGTTATTAACAAGGTTACAAACAATGGGAAACGCTTTTTGGTTCGTTTCCCATTGTGCTTTTGTTGTTATTATTGTACGGTATCGTACAATGTATCCATATCATATTCTTTGTGTTTTTCGGAAAAATCGTCCCAAAACTTATCGTTTTTGCTATCGCTAAACATATCGCAATATTTGTAAACCTTTGCTATAAACATTGCTATTAAGTTTCCTGATTTATCGCCAAAGTTGGTTTCAAAAAAGTTAACAAGTTTTTCCAAATCCTTAATTGGTATTCTTTCTCCCTCATCCATACCGTAGTTCTTTTGAACATATTGCATCCAATTGCTAATAACCTTTTTGGGGTTGGCGTTTTCTCCAACTTTGGTAACTTCTCCATTAACCACTTTGTTGTAAGAATAGGCGTATTCATTACCGCCACCGTTTGCCATATATTCGGTTACATACTCCTCTGATATTTTTTCGGGAAGGTATTTGTTCACAATTCTTAAAAACCTTTCTTTTCCCAATTCATCATAAGTGCTAACCTTTAAAAGTTTGCAAACATTGTTCAATTCGCCTATGCAATAAGACCAGTTTCTTGGGGTAACAACCCTTGTTTCATAGTTTACATTGGTTTCGGTTGGGTCAATGTTGTGCCACCTTGATTTTGGTCCGTTAACATCACCTGTGTTAATAAAGTCAATGGTAAAATCGTCAAACCCTCCTTTTTCCTTTGCCCATTTTGCCCAATCGCTAAATGTGGGAACAAAGTTTATGTGTCCCAAACGGCTTTTTAATGAATCTGGAGCATCTGTCCAAGCGTTTGCGGTTCTTTGGTCATCTGCTGGTCTGTTGGAACAAGCCATGCAAAACCATTTATCACCAAGCACATACCCCGAAAGGCTTCTTTCAATCATAAGCTGGGCAATACCAAACAATGTATCAAGGTCACCCTTCAAAAATTCATCAAACATTAAAATGCCACCTCCACCGTTGTTTTCAAAACCAATTATGTTGTGTTCCTTATCATAAATTGGATTTGTTGCACCATTGGCTCTTGCATTTAAAACGGCATCTTTTTTGGGGTCGCCTGTTGGCTTGTAAACAGGTAGCCAAGTTTTAGGCGCATCGCTTGATTTTTCTTCGACAAGACCTTCAAGGTCTGTTTCGCTTAAACCAAGTTCTTTAGCCAAAGTTGCGGTAGCGGGATTGTTTTTAATGGCATCCTTAAGGCTGGTTGTTTTAACGGGCATAGGCATATTAAGGTCACCCGCTTGCAACATTGAACAATCCTTAATAATGACGCTCATTTTGTTTGCATTTCCCTTGCCGCTTTTTGTAATTTCTTCGTTAACCTCATCAATCATTATTTTTGGTATGGATGTTTTGCCAATACCCGGTGCCCCCCAAACACACAAAGGTTTGCGGGTGGACTTTCCATTTTCCCTAATATCCATTATAGCCAATCCAATTTCGTCCTTAAGACCTGCACTTGATACATCCCTTGCTCCAATGTTAATGTAAGTGTTTCCTTGTTCTCTGTCAACTGCTTTTAACCCAACCCTTCTTTCATTAACCTCAACGCTTTCCTTAATGGATGATGATTTAAGGTATTCCAAGAATTTAAGGTATTTGTTGTATTCATCATCACCTTCCTTTATAACATCGTAATAACCGCCTTTGCTTGGGTAACTAACAGCCTTTCCTGTTTCGGCATAAGTGCCCGCTTTACCGCCATCGTGAACAAAGGCAACAATGTTTTCGGGTGTGTTTGCCATAAAGCAGAACATGGTTTTATCAAGTACATATTGAAAACCATTCTTTAGTTTTATGGTAAAATTCTTTATTGCTTTGGCTACTTTGCCAACCACCTTTTTGGTAAAATCACCAAATTTTTCATTTACAAACTCTTCACTTGACATTACATATTGTCTTGAAGATGCTATTGGTTCCATCATATCACTCATACTTTGTTGTTTTTTTGTTGCAAGTTTTCTTTGCAGGTCCTTTTTAGAACCCGACATTAAAGAGGCTTTTCTTTTTGCTTTTTCGGCATCATCTGGAGAAACCTTTCCAAGAACAGGCAAATAACCGGTTCCAATGGTTGATTCCCAAGCGTTTATTGCATCCTTTTTATCCATATCCGAACCCACAAACATATTTCTAATGTTGTTTGCCCTCAACAATTCCCAACCTTTAATACTGTCGTTGTTAAAGGTCGATTTGTAAAACATACCATCAAAGTTTGTACCGTTGGTAACATCCCATTGGCTTAAGTCAATGTTTGGCAAATCCTTAAATGCAAAAACTGCATCAAATTCCCTAACACTGTGTGTATTGTACAAAGAAGCAGGCAACGCTTCATCGTTGTTTTCCCATTCATATTCACCGCTTAAAATCATTGCGTACATCAAATCGGTTAAATAGTGAATATCGTGTACGTCTTGGTTTTTGAAACCGTTTTTGTAGTTTCCAACAGTTATGGTTTCATGTGATAAATAGTCTTCGGCTTCATCGTAAACAACCCTATTTTTTATTATTTTGTTGGAAGTGTTGTGCCTTTCAATGTCATCCATGGTTTTGTAGGTAACATCATCGTCATCATCAAGAAGGCTTTCTTCACTTGTTACAACCTTTGTTTTTCTTTCTTCACCGCTAATTTCTTTTTTCTTTTGCTGTTCCCTTTTTCTTCTCATATCGGCAGCACTTTCCAAAATTAATTGGGTGTGTTTGTCAACGAAGGCGTTTACAGATTCGTTAACCGCTTGTTCGTTGTTTTCAACAAACCTTTGGTACTCTTCTTTTAATTCCTTTACGCTTTTGCCTTTTGTGCTGGTTTTTTTCCAAAAGTTTTCTATGGTAAAATCCGATAAAAGGCTAACGTTGTAATCGTTTTCATTCATATTCATAGTATAAACAATGTATTATCTTAATGCACTAATTAGGTTAATTTGCCATTTCCTGCCATCCATAATAAGTTTTCTTAACCTGCCATCGGCAAATATTCTAAAGTTAAGGTTATCGGCATCCCCCTTTTTGATTTGTTTTTCAACAATATCAACAATTTCATCAACGTATTGGTAGGGAACCATTCCATCATCATTTTGGTTATCCCTTAACTTTATAAGATTTTGCTTAATTTTTGCCCAAATAACATAGGCGGGAGGTGCAATTTCAAAATACAAAAGCCTTGATTTTATGGCACTCCAGTCATCCTTTAAGGTTTGTTCAAGGGTTTCTTGCGAAGAGTTGGTAATCACAATAAACTTGCTCATTATGTTTACTTCATCCGGCATGTATTTTGTGGTGCTTTCCTTTTCCATTTTTTCTTGTTCTTCGGCACTTGCGTTTTTGTACTTTTTGGATTCCCTATCAAGTTCCTTCGGACATTCCTTGTAGTACATTGTACGGTAGTTAATAATACCGCCATCTTCGCAATCTTTTACATTGTAAAACTTTCCACCTGTTTCTTGGGGTGCGGTTAGCCTTGGGAACTTTCCCTTTGGTTCCAACACCTTTTTCCAAAAAGAAATGGTAAAATCGGTTTTAAACAAACCCGGTGTATCATCAAACACCAAAAGTTTACCGTTGTTGTCATAAAGAAACTCATACAAAGCCTTTGCGTTGGTTGTACTGTTTCCCCTTTCGGCATAATCCTTGTTAACCACAAGGTGCATATCCTCCTTAATATCTTCCCAAGTTTGGGATTTTCCAATACCTCCAATACCCGAAATAAATATTGCCGAACCACCGTTAATGTTTTTAAGTTTATCAACACGGTTCATTCTTGTATATTTCACAAATTCCCTTATCCAATAATCCATTTCTTCCAACATATCACCGTATTCATCAGCAGCCTCCTTAAACTCGTTGTAATCAACACCAATGTTTACAAGGAAACTAACATCCACACCATTGTAGGTTAATGCGGCTGCACTTGATTCACCACCGGTTTGAACATCTCCAACACTTGCATTTTGCTCTTGTGTAATTTTAATGTTTGCCAATTCGCAAATGGTTTGTACAACCGCACAATATTTGTGGGGCATGTTTGCCTTTGATGGAAGATTTCCACCATATAACATTTTAAGGTATTCCATACCCTTTGGCGTTTTGTTAATAATATCCTTTGCCATTGTAACGGGGTCAATGGTCTTGTCGTTTTTAACAAGGTCAACAAGTTTTTCAATGCCTTCCTTTGTAATGTTTTTAAGGTTGCTTTGCCCCGTGTTTATAATATCTTCAACTTCTTTTCTAAAGGTTCTTTCCTGACCCTTTTTCCAAGCATCTTTAAATTTATCATTATCTATTGCTTCGGTTATTTGCTTTGCGTATTCCTCGGGTTTGTTTATAATGTCAAAAAAGACGCCAAGCATTTTAACAACGCCAACATCAGCAGAAGAAACCACAAACTTTGCGTTTTGCGTATTTGAATCAAAGTCATAGGTTTCGTAATACCTTAACACACTTGCGTTACTGTTTTCGCCCGTTGGGGTAAGTGTTATTGCGTAATCCTTTTTAACCACGAAAAACAAAATGCTTTTTGCCTTGTTTATAACCTTAAAGGTGGGATGGTAGTACGCATCCACACCGCAATGCTTTTTCATTTGGCTAATAAAAATGTCGGCAAGTTGCTTCATCTTTTGGTTATCACCCACCCTTAAATCTGGATTTGCGTGGTATTCGGTATTCTTAACAATTTTATTGGCTGCATCGGACCTCATATAAAAACCCAATTCACCGCTTTTTTCCATAATGGGATGGGTTTTTCTTTTTTCAACAACGGGTTGCGCTTGTTTCCTGTTGCTTGTTTCTTTTAAAATATCAGAAAAGTTCCTCATATAACTAATTTTTCTTTTTTATATTTATAAACATAAAAACACTTTGCCAAACACACATCGAATAAATTCACAAAATTCACACATATTTTGCAAATAATTGATTATCAACATTTGGCAAAGTGTATTATATAAGAGAAATAAATTTGTTTTCTGTTAAATCTGTTAAACCGGTTCCGGTTTCCGTTTTTGTTAAACCGCAAGTTTTATTTCAACTTCCTGAGCCCTGAAGGTGCAATTAAAGGTTTTCATATCAATGGTGTTACTGCTAAAGTTAAAATCAAGTCCATCTATTGATGTAAAAAGAATGTTTTTAAATTCTATGGTCATTGTTTCAAACCCTTGACCATCAAAAATTCTTACAAACGGAACACCGGGCAAAAGGTTTTCTTGAGTATCATTGTAGTAGTAATAAAACAAATCCAACCACATAAAGTAGTTCATATAACCATCGTACAATTGGTTGGTTATGGTTATTTCCTTGTTGGCTGTGCTTTCCGGTGAAAACGGTGATCTGTAAATTCTTCCATAGGGGGTTTTTCTATCCCTTTGTTCAACAACATCAAAGGTTACACCCCCAAAGTTAAACCCTTGTATGCCGTAGTTTAAAAAATCAATTCCACGGTCTATCATACCTCCGGGTATCCTTGTAAAATAGGGTTTGTACTTTTCCTCTATTTCGTTGGGTATGATGTTTTTGCTAAAAAAGAATTCAAATTGGTTGTTTCTTGCAGGTAAAAACATAATTATTTCAGTATTTCAATTTCGGTTAAATCATAAAGGATGTTGACGGGTGCCTTTCCTTCTTCTTTGTAGGTAAAACTAACTGTGTAAATATCGTGGTCGCTTGCCACAATGGTTCCCTTGCACAATTTTCCATTGTAGTAAAAACTTACTTCATCTCCTATGTTTCTGTTCATAGCATAAAATATTTTTCTGTATTTATAAATACTGAAATGCCATATATAAAGGATATATCCATATATTGAGATGCTTTTTGTAAAATCTTATGATGAGTTTGTTTTTGAACATCACCATATATTATCGGGCGATAACGATTTAAGTGTTTTAACAAATGACCTTGCCGATTTTATAAGGTGGCAAGTAACGCATTCCACAAAAAAGAAAAAGAAATATGACCCAAAAAAGAAAATTTTATACTACCAATGGAATTATAATGAAATTGTTGAATGGTTTGAAAAGGAAAAAAGAAAGTTTAACTACCCTTTGTTTTTGGTTGAAAAAAGAAGCACAATTTCGGTTAAAATATCTGTTGGCAGACTTGTTAAGGGAAGAAGAAACCAACACGATGACTTAAAGGAAATTTCCTTAAAGGGAAACGAAAGGGCAAGTCACACCTCCAAAATAATTAGCAAAAAGCAAGGAAACAAAAACCACACCATTTACCTTAACACCTATTTTCTTGCAAGGGAAAACAAACAAGAGGTTTTGGACTTTATCAAATCAGATTTGTTTTTATCCGAATTGGAAGGAACCGTAAGACACGAACTTATGCACGCCTATGACACCTACAAAATGCCAAAAGCGCAAAGGGATGCTGTGGACAAAATGAAAAAGGTTTACAAGCAATACAGATCCAATTTTGAGATAGGAAAAGCCTACCTAAAGTTTGATGGCTACGGTGAATGGAATGGCAAGCAATTTGTTCCAAACCAAGATTTTATAAACGAAGGCAACAACCACAAAACTTTTTACTACATTTGCCTGTATTATCTTACAAAAACCGAGATGCATTCGTATTTGCAAACTTTTTGCAACCAAATACAAGCAACCGATAAAAGTTCACCGTTTTTGTCCAATATATACAAAAGATATCAAACCATTAGAAATCTTCTTTTGTTGGACAAAGATGTTGAAGCCAACTTTGTTGATGATAGTTTTAGGAAGGATTTTGGTTCCATTTACCCAAAACTAAAAACAACAAACGACAATTCAAAATTTTTATCCAAACTAAACCTTTTGTTTTTGGATGAAGTTGAAAGCGAAATTAAAAAATTTCACAAGTTGTTTTACGATATTAAGGCTATGCAATAGTTTCTATTCAATAGTTATCCAAAATTCAGCACCCTTGTTTTCGGAAAATATTTTTCTAATTTTCCTCATTGCATCCGCACTTCCCATAAGCATGTTGTTGGAAGTTTTTGTACCAACCAATATGCAACCGCTTGTATGGTCTTCCATACTTCCACCGTGTATAAGTATGCCTTGAAAATACGGGACGTTTTGAATCCAAGGATACCAATTGTTGTACCTTTGCCAAAGGTAGTACACCATTTTATATTTCCCCCTTGGTATGGCTGTTTGCGCATATACCTTTGCACTTTGCCCCGTTGTTTCCAAATACCTGTCCTTATCTTCCAAAGTATCGCAAAGGTATTCACCGTTTACATACATTTTGCCCAATGTTCTCTTTTCGGTAAAGACTTCACGCCTTACCCTAAATTCTATTTTCATGGTTTTTTGTTTTTGTTTACTGTATTTATGCGTTTTTGTTAATAACTTTGTTTATAACTTTTTTGTTTAATTGGTTGCGTATATAAAAATGTTTTGTATTTTTGCGGTGCAAACTTTAAATATTGCATTAAGATTATGTTGGCTGAACTTAAACGTGTTTTAAACGGTGTTAATGCCGAAAAAAGCAACCAAGTTGTTTGGGAAGTTTCCACAATTGAATACACGGGTGGAAAACGAAATACCGATAACGTATTGTTTGACACCTTTTGCAGTTCAAACAATTTTTACAACAAAATTGTATCTTGCTTTGAAAGTGCGAACAATGTTGAGGTTTTGAAAAACAAGTGCAAGGAAGAAAACAACGAAATCGTTTTTAAAAATGTTGTTTACAAAGTTTTGAATTCGGAAAAATACAAAACATTTGGAGTGTGTCTAAAAAGAAAAAACATTTACAAAACAATTCAAATTTTTGGCAGTAACATTTAATTGTTGCCGAAAATTTGCTTTTATAATATAAGGATAAAATATCCAACGTTAATAAAAATCCAAAAATTATGGAACTTGAATCAAAAAGAAAAACATTTATTACAAACATTAGAAAATACCTTGTAACACTTGGCGCAACCTTTGAAAAGACAAGCCAAGATTCGAATTCGGTTTACCTTAAGTACAACGATATACGAATTAGGGTATCCGACCATTTTAGCCCGGTGAAACACAAGGGGTTGAACATAATTGTTTGCACCAACAACGCAAAACAAAGTGTTGTTAACACCGATGGGGGTGTTCTTGTTTACAACAGTGTTGGGGAATTAAAAACCTTTTTAAAAAATTGGTGCGATATTTCGGTTTGCTTTAACTTTGGCGAAATTTCGGAACTAAACACCCTAATTGCCAAAAAGCAAGTAAGGGCAAACGAATTGTCAGAAGAAATAAGGCAAAAGTCACTTTATTCGGATAAATTAGATAAGGAAACACTTGCCAAAGAAAAACGTCTAAACTACGCAAAGGTGGTTGGGGATGCATTGGACTCAAAAAATAAAATTACGCTCACTGAAAAACAAAAGGCAAGGGTTGCTGAACTAATTGGCGAATACGCAATGCAAAACGAAAAGGCAAAGATAAACATTACAAACAAAAGCAAAAAGAAATGAAAAAGGATGAAATGAGTGTTTTGGATGAAAAAGAAAATTTGGAAAACACAGAACAAGTTAAACAAAAAATTATGGTTGTTCTTAAAAACGGTGATGAATTTGTTTACGGTGGAGATAAAACAATGGAACAAATTCACAACACTATGGTTTATGGCACACCGGCAACTCTTATGTGGAAAGATGAAAACAACCAAACCCACATGTTTCATTCAAGCAATGTGGCACACATATACACGTTTTAAACCAACTTAATATGTCAACAAAGGATTTAATAAATTTGGAAAATTTTCTTGACGCCCATTTTAACGGAAAAACTTGGTTGGAAAACAACGATAGAATTCCTGTTGATGTTTGGAAAAAGTTAACGAAAAACAATTGTTTTGAGTTGGGCTATGAATTGGATGTTAACCCCAACGATGGGTTTAGATACTTTGTTGAAAGAAACATATTAAAAGACAAAGTTCGTGTTCTTTTGTATTTTTTGCGTGAATTGGAAATAAACTTAAACAACAAATACCTTGTAACGGAAAGCAAGCACACAAAAGAAAGATGGATAAAGTGTTTTGATACCGCCATTGAATGCTATCTTGAATACAAGAAAAAGATAAGTGAAAATTCGAAATTGTACAACTATTACACAGTAAACAACAAGGAACAATATGAAAACCACAATGATTGAAAAAGGAAAAAAACTATCCTATTTGCTTCGTCACGACAAAGATTACAACTTTGATGAACATGGGTGGCGTGAGGTTTCGGATTTGGTTAGCAACCACGGTTACACAATTGAAGAAATTGATGAGTTGGTGGAAACCAATGATAAAAAACGTTATGAATACAACGAAGACAAAACCAAAATTCGTGCAAGGCAGGGACATAGCGTAAATGTTGATGTTGAACTAAAGGAAGCACAACCGCCAAAAACACTTTACCACGGCACATCCACAAGGTTTTTGGGTTCAATACTCAGGGAAGGGATTTTAAAAATGAGCCGACTTTACGTCCACCTTTCCGACAATGTTGAAACCGCAATAAAGGTTGGCGAAAGGCACGGTAGCCACATTGTTTTAACCATAAATGCCGAACAAATGGCAAAGGATGGTTGCAAGTTTTGGTTAAGCAACAACAATGTTTGGCTAACCGAATACGTTGATCCAAAGTACATTAAATCGTATTAAACAAACCAAAGGCAATATGAAAAACGAAGAAATTATAGAAATTGTAAAGCAAACCTGCAGCATTCAAGACATTGTTGTTGGTTGCATTGGAACCACGCTTTTAAGATGCAAGGAAGAAGATTTTAAGAGAAAAATAGAACAAACATTGGCATACCTTGATTGCGATGCCTACAACAATGAAGCAAGAGGCGGGTTCAGAATCTTTGCAAAGCAACTTTTGTCAGTTATTAACGAATAATTTTTCAATATGGAATACGATATTGTTACACTTAACCAATGGCACACCAATGAGCCAAACGAAGATTGTTTTGCTTTGGTTATGACAAAAGAGTTTCCCAAAAACTGCTATTTTGTGGTAGCCGAATGGGATAACGATGCCAAGGCATTTTATTTAGAAAGCACGGATGCCGCTTTACTGTATTGGGATTGCTGGACAAAAATACAACCAAACAAATTGTTGAAAAACGATAAATACAATGACCTTTTAAAAACCCTAACAAGCAAAGACCCCAAAAGTTCGCCAATGCCAAAAAGCAAATTTCTTGAAATTATGGATGAAACCTATAACGAACAATCACTTGTGTTAAGTGATGAAGAAAAAGCAAAATTGATGCAATTTATGACAGGTGTTATGCTAAAAATGTAGAAACATATATCCTTTATATATCCATTTTTCTTTGTTAACAACTTTGTTAATAACTTTTTTGATTTTTTGGTTGCATATATTAAAATGTTTTGTATTTTTGCGGTGTAATTAAAAGTAATGATTAACCTCTAAAAATTAAAGATATGAAAATGATTTTCAAATGGGAACCTGAAATGAGTTTCTTTATTATCCCAACAATAACATTGGATAACTACAGCTCTCCAAATTTTGGAAAAGACTGGACGCTTGTGTTTGGAATAACATTTATTTGGTTGAGATTTCAATTGGGTTTTGAATTTAGAAAAGCAAACAATTAGTAATTTTAATGATTATGCGTGTTAAACGAACAAAAAACATGTTGAAAGCCGCTTGAAAAAGGTGCTAAAAAAACAATTTAGCCAAGAGTTACAAGAATTGGAAAAATAAGAACGAATTGCTAAAATTAAAGATTAAAAGGTGTAATTCAGAAAAACGTTAAGTTAATACATATATGAAAGAATACGAAAAACAAATTTTGGCAAACGACCTTTGTGGACGATTGGCTCACAGCGACACATATTACAAGTTATTAAACGATGCAAACCACAATGAAATTAAATGGTTAAATAAACACCACTTTGATTACAATCATCTTATTGAACAAGGTTTGCATCTTATTGAACAAGGATTGACTTTGAAATCACTTGAAGGAATGTATCTGTGTATGCCAAACAACAATGATGTTGTTGAAAATAATGTGGACATTGAACAACAAATGCGCAAAAGCAGTTATGATTTACTGGATTGCGCCTTAAAATATGTTCGTGAAAGAATGCCCAAGCCAACTTGGGATAGCGATGAAAAACTTAAAGAAAGAGGACTTGCTTTTGATGCACCAAACAACTAATATTATGGAAGACGTTACAAAGTACATTTTTGAAAGAATAAAGTCAACCGACTTCCCTTTGGAATGCAGGGCAATGTATTACTTTGCAAAAGGGCGTCACGAACACCAAGTTCGCAAAGTAAGCGAAAAACCATATTACACACACCCAAGAGGTGTTGCGTATATTGTTATGGTTATGGGTGGAACCGTTGAGCAAATAAACGCAGCGTTTGGACACGATTTGCTTGAAGATACCGAAACATCCTTTACCGAAATTAAGGTGGTAAGCGGTAGTTACCATTGTGCCGAAATTTGTTCGGAATTAAGAAACAACAGGTTTACCATAGATGATATTGGAAAGGAAACCTATATGAGCAAAAAGTTGGTTGGTATGTCCGATGATGCCCTTATGGTTAAACTATCCGACATCTTGTACAATATGCTTGATTGTCCAACAGAAAAAGGCAAGGAAAGGATGAAAATAAATGTAAACTACTTGCTTAAAAACAGAAAAAACATACCCGAAAATTGTATGAAAATTGTGGAGTTAATAAAGAAGCACACAATGGATAACAACTAAAAACAACCAATTATGAATTTAGAAACATTTGTAGCCGAATACAACAAAAGGGTTGATTACAACTTTGAAATTTTAAAGGGGTTTGGGTTTGCCACCTTGTATGATTTAAACAAGCACGAACACATCAGAAAAATTGTTGATGACTATATGTCGTTTGATAAAATAACAAAAGAAGATTACGACTATGAAACTGCTGAAATTTATGACTATCCAGAAAAAGAAGGTGTAAAAACCTATGAACTTCAAATTTTAAACAAACATGAATGCGGGCGCACATATTTTTGGGTTAACCTCGATGAAACCGAAAATGAGTACAAAAGGAAAAAGATTGAGGCGATTTACAAATCGGTTTGGAATTTTCCGAAGAGGCTGTTAAACAATTTAGGGAATTAAAAGAAAAATTGGGCGAACTTGAAAAGTTTGCAAAAAATGTGTACGTTTTCAGCCAAAAAATTTAACCTATTTAAAAATAAAACAACTATGACAAGTGAAGAAGCAAATGCCTTGGATAAGGGGCAAAACGAAATAACACAAGAAGAAAAAGAATTATTATTAAAAGACCTTTGTGCAAGGTTGCCATATAAGGTTAGATGCAAATGCGTGAGCGGTTTGGGCGGCGGTGAAACCGAAAAGGGTGTGCTAAAATATGTTGGCAACTGCTCTGGTGTCATCAGCAACTACTATGAAGGCGTGCCACTTCATTCGGGATTCGTGAACAATGTGTTCTATCCGATT
>Ga0247609_10000454_pt1 | contig 57191 bp, 55 predicted proteins | sample 172DNAGHGlowgp2_FD_193487 | JGI IMG/M metagenome (GOLD analysis project Ga0247609, IMG submission 193487) | Sheep rumen microbial communities from Palmerston North, Manawatu-Wanganui, New Zealand - 1728 DNA GHGlow gp2 | ecosystem: Host-associated > Mammals > Digestive system > Stomach > Rumen ... | reverse complement strand
ATTATCAAGGAATCTTGGAACATACACACTTGTAAGCGGTTCTTTTAACGGACAGGGTGCAACTTATTTCCAGGGTTTGGTTGGTAAAGGCGTAACAGCTTCAACAACAACAAGCAACTATTATTCCAGCAGTAATGGCACTATTGCCATTTTCACATATGACATGTCATTTACAGGAATACCAGAAGATGCTGTGATAACCAAGGTGTATTGCCAAGTTAACGGTCATGCTGAAAGCACATCTAACAATAATGAATATATGTGTGTACGATTGGTTAGTGATAGCACCAATCTAACCGATGAATTGAATTTCAAATCAGTTGGTACATCCAACTCAACACAAACAATTGAATGTACGACAATGCCGACTGTTTCGCAGTTGGCTAACATGAAATTACGATGCCGTCTTGGTTATTATGGTGGTGCCATAAACGGTGCCACTGCATATGTTGAATATTCCATAAGTACTACAGCGTATACTGTAACAGCCACAAGTACATATACTGGTGCAACTGTTGAACCGTCGAATCAGGAAATATATCATGGGGCTTCTGGTTCTGTTTCTGTATATACAAGCGACCTTAGCTCGATTGAAGTAACTGATAATGGCGTTGATGTTACGGATAGTTTGCAATATGTTATACCACAAAGTGGGTCGTTTTCATTTACTGGTATTCCAACCACATATGATAGTGACAGTTCATCATATTACGACACTTATAATAACACTAATGATAATGCGGCAAACGGTGTATATAATGGTTATGTGCCAGAAAATGGTCTTAGGGCCCAGAATTCAAGTGTAAGAGCTTGTGTGTTCAGTAATACTGGTTCAAGTGCAGAATCAAAACTTGTGTATGCATTTGATTGTTCGTCAATACCATCCAATGCCACAATAACAAGTGTTACGTGTGTGGCTGGTGCTTCGTGTTATAGTAATGGCCAATATTTTGCGACAAAAACTTTGCAGTTATATTCAGGAAATACGCCTAAAGGTTCAAGTGTTAATATAACAGGTAACGGTGGTACTGCAACAAACCATACTATTAATGGTGGTTCTTGGACAAGGTCTGAATTGGATGGCATCAGAATTGTTGAACAAATTGTAAGAACCACATCTAATACTGGAACAGCAGCTTCATTCAACTTTTGGGGGGCGACACTTACAGTCCAATACACATTACCACAAGAGCCGTATTATATATACAATTTGACAAATGTAACAGCTGACCATACAATTGTTGTTAATAAGTCAATTTATATACCACCAGAAGAAGAGCCCGATAAAAGATATTATTCTGTTACAATATCAAGTATAAACGCAACAACAGAACCTGGAAGGGGGACCTCTCGCGTCGAAAGCGATACTTCTGAGGTGATTACAATTTATCCAAGCGACCCACAGATAACGCTTGTCACAGACAATGGGGTTGATATAACTTCACAATTGGTTCAACACGGTGGTGTTGTATCAGACCCAACGGTTTTAACTGCTCCTGGTGCTTCTTATGGTTTTTCAAAAAACAATACGACAGGATATTATGTTTCTCAAAATCAAAACGTTGACAAAAGTGCTGCTGTGTGCGTTGTGTCATTGGACTTACCAGTGAGATGCCTTGTCACAATACAATACATAAATTATGCTGAAGCATCTTATGACTTCGGCGTTTTCGGTAATATTGACGTACCTTTAAATAACGATTATTATGCTGCTGGTTCTAATGGCGCCACGATAACTGATTCAAACTATAAACTGGCTTGTAATACAGCAAGTTATAATACTTCATCTGTTCAGACTCTGACTTATGAAATTCCTTCTGGACAGCATTCAATATATATAAAATATTCAAAAGACGATGCAACAGCAAGCAATAACGACACGTTGCAATTCAAGATATTGTCAATTGAACCTCTTGAAACGTATAATTATTACACATACAGTTTAAGCAATGTCAATTCAGACCATTCATTGATATTCATTTTCGGTGATGTGACATATTACTTCGTCAATTCAAGTATAAACGGAGACGGTAGAATTTATCCAGACGGACAGATGGTCCAATTGCCAGGAGACACATACAAACTAACAATTGTACCAACGGAAAGCGGGAACACTGTCTCCATAACAGACAACAATGTTGATGTCACAAGCAACCTTGTCCAAAAAACCGAAACACTTGAAAAGAGCGGCCAGACAATTACAGTTGTCAATTATGTTTATACACTAAACAACATTCAGGCAACACACAATATCAATGTTGTTTGTGTAGCACAGGAATCAAACATCATCTACACGAGATATGGCGGCTCATGGTCAAAGAACACAAATATATATGTCAAGGAGAACGGAAGTTGGTTGCAACAGGAAATTTCAATTGACATTTTCGATGAAAATAGAATTTATATAAAAAATTAAAATTTGAAAACAAATGAGTAGAGTTGTAACACATAATGAAAGTTGGAGTGGCTGTCCAACTTCATGGTCCAGTGATTATCAGTATTATCAAGCATCAAATCAACAAAATGCATTAAAACCATCATCAAACACTAATTATGCTAATATTAATTTAACAAGAGGAAGTAATGCTGAAACATGGTGGTATTTAGTATTTGATACCAGTGCAATACCAGATAATGCTGAAATAGTTTCTTGCGTTGGAAAAGCAAAGGCTGTTTTGTCTTCAACGAATAATGGATATATTAAGTCTAATGCTAGAAATATGCAATTTTATTCTGGAACCAATCCAAAAGGAAATGCTTATACTATAAGTACAACAAATAGTGTGTGCACGCTTTCGATTGGTACTTGGACAAGACAAGAATTAGATAATGTAAGTATTAAATTTTATGTACAACGCAACACTGGTAGCACAAGCTCATCCATATATCTTAGACCATATGGTGCTGATTTAACAGTAAACTATACTTGGGACGAATATTTTTATTCAATAACAACAAGTTCTACTGCTCAAGGCGTAATCATATCAGCGTCCGAAAACGAGACAACAGGCGGAGGTACGAACACCATAACGCTGACAAACGTAATTAGTTTGTCCGCGATACAATTAATTGACAATGGGAACGATGTGACTTCAAGTCTTGTGGCGTCTGGCTCGAACTATATATATACTTTGAGCAATGTGTCAGACGACCACACAATTGTTGTTTCTGACGTACAACAACAAACTTCATCTTTATATAGAAAAACAAACTCTTGGAGCCAATACACTAAAGTCTATAAAAAGACAAACAATTCATGGGTCCAACAAACAATATCACTTGATTTGTTTGATGGTAACAAGATTATCGTAAGTGGCTGATGTTTACATGTATCAATTGTCGCTTATTGCGTTGTCAAACCACATGACGTGTGTAAAATCGTTTCTTACGATTCCGAATTCAACATCTGTCGGTTTGATTTCGATGTCGCTTTTTGATGTTATCGTGGCGTAATAGCCTTTTCCGTTTGTGTCAGAAACACCGTTTTGCAGGCACCATGTTCCGAATCTTGTCAATTCAACAAGCTCGCCCTTCCATTCCTTTCCGAATTCAACGGTTGGTGTTTCCTTTAGTCTTATATATTTGTCAATAAAGAACATTTTCTCCTTCATTTCATGTGATTTTTCCATGAAGGTTTCAAATGATTCGGAATCGTCGATACATTTTTGTCTTATTGTCTCGACTTCCTTTCCCAATTTTTTGTATTCGCTCTTTAACTGTTTGAGCGTCTTGTCTTTGTATATCGTATGGTCTAACATGTTATAACTGTTTTCTAACAAATATACAGAAAAATAATGGAAATAACAACTATTTATTTAAAATGGACTATTTATATTTATTTTTTTAATAGGAATAAAAACATAATTTATAGTTATATGCCACCAAAATTGACAACGGATAAATTTATAGAAAAATCAATGGCTATACATGGAGATAGATATGATTATTCAAAAGTTGAATATCTTGCTTCTGAAACCAAAATTTGTATTATCTGTAAAAAACATGGTGAATTTTGGCAAACACCACACAGACATTTAATGGGTGATAACTGTCCAAAATGTGGCCCAAAGGCAAAAATTGATAGCGAATTATTTGAGGAAAAGGCTAGAAAAAAACATGGAGATAGATATGATTATTCAAAAGTTAATTATATTGACTCCAAAACAAAGGTTTGTATTATATGCCCAGAACACGGTGAGTTCTGGCAAAATCCTATAGCACATATTAATATGAATGGCTGTCCTGTTTGTAGTGCTATTGAAGGTGGGGTTAAAAACAGAATAAAAAAAGATGATTTTATTAAAAGGTCTAATGAAATACATTGTAATACCTATGAATATGATAAGGTTGAATATATAACAAATAATGTACCAGTTATAATAACATGTAAAATACATGGTGACTTTAAACAGACACCATCTAAACATTTACGGGGACATGGATGTCCTATATGTGGTTCAAGTGGTAATATTGGGGAGATGTATTTTGAAAAAAAACTTAAAACAGTTTTTGAAAATGTTGAATATCAAAAAACATTTCCTTTTTTGCAGAATGGTAGTGGTGTTCAGAAATTAGATTTTTATTTGCCAGAATATGGTGTTGGAATTGAATTTAACGGAAAACAACATTATATTCCAATTGACGCTTGGGGTGGTAAAAAAGCTCTTGAATTGTCGTTGGTGAGGGATAAAAACAAATTTTACAAGTGTAAGGAAAACGGTATTGTTGTTTATTATTTTTCTCCACACACAATAAAAAAATACACTGAAAATTATTTTGAAAAAGTATATACTTCATTTGATGAATTAATAAAAGAAATAAAAAAAAATAGGCTATGATAATAGACTATGATTATTTGTCAAAGGAATATGCCAAATGTTATAAGGACAAGAGTCGTATCTATATGATACAAAATTTCCTTAAAACATATGACAATACCGCAAAACGCGATGTTCCATTCATGTTGTTTCCAAGACAGCAGGAGTTGTGTAGAACATTGGCTATTGGAAACAATGTTGTCACCACTAAACCGAGGCAGGCAGGTATTACAACAACTGCTGGTGCTTTTATAGCTTGTGAAATGTTGTTGGCTGATAAAGATTCGCCACAAACAGCTTTGGCTATTGGAAATACATTGGATTTAGCCCAATTGATGTTGTTTAAGATAAGAGACTTCTTATTGCAGTTTCCATTGTGGATGTGGGGCGATGATTTTATAGACAAGGGTTATGACCCAATGCTTCCTCCACCAAATAAAAATGTGATATTCACTGTGTGCAACTCGAAGGAATTAAAATTGAAAAACGGATGCAAGGTTGTTGCCAGGTCATCTGGTCCAGACGCATCACGTGGTGTCGGTGGTGTTTCATGGCTAATCTTCGATGAGGCGGCATTTATTGAAAATGGGCGTGATGTTTATGCTTCTGCACTTCCAACGGTTTCAACTGGTGGGCATATATTGCTCGTGTCAACCCCAAACGGAAAAGACACACTTTATTATGAAACTTGCAGGCGTGCAAAACAAAAGGGTACAAGTGAGTGGAATGGGTTTGAGCTTGTTGAAATGAAGTGGTATCAGGACCCAAGGTATAACAAATTCCTTGAATGGACAAAGAAGGATGAGGAAACTGGTGAAGTTTTAGTTGAAAAAGAACCTTTGTTGGACAAGGAGGGAAATATCAAATACGATGAAGAACATTGGGAACAGATGATTAACGATGGCTGGAAACCACGCTCCCCTTGGTATATTAAAATGTGTCGTCAGTTCAACAACGACTCACAGAAGATAGCACAGGAGCTTGATGTGTCGTTCCTTGGTTCGGCAAGCAACGTTGTAGAACCAGAATTCATCGAAATGCAAACCAAGTTAAATGTTCGCGACCCGTTATACATGGACCCTATAATCGATGATGTGTGGATATGGAAGGAGCCGATTCCTGGTCACCGTTATGTGTGCGGAGTCGACAATTCAAGGGGTGATTCGAGTGACAGGACGGCAATTGAGATACTTGACCTTGACGGGGTTGATGATGAAACTGGCGAGCCGATTCTTGAGCAGGTCATGGAATACCAGGGTAAGATGACTGGAGACGATGTCGGTGAGCTTGTTTACAAATATGCGACATATTACAACATGGCTTTTGTTGTTGTTGAGTGTATTGGAGGTGTTGGCGATGCCACTGTTTTGCAGTTGCAGAGACTTGAATACAAGAACATGTATTATGACGACCCAGAGCTGAAGACATTTACGATTCAGAGGGAGGCTTCTGGCTTGAAACCAACGAAGGACGGGAAGCTTCCTGGATTCCATTCCAGTTCTGTCCGTTTCCAAATGCTAACTAATTTCGCAAATATGGTTAAGACCAACCAGATAAAAATCCGTTCAAGGCGTGTGACAAGCGAGCTTGACACTTGGATTTACAAGGGTACGGCAGCACGAATAGACCATCAGGACGGTGCGCATGACGACACTTTGACATGTCTGGCAATGTCTGTTTTTGTCATCAAATTTTCACTGGACAAACAAATAGCCGCGCAGGAAAAGGACAAGGCAATCTTAAGGGCGTGGGTCAACACATCGACAATGACTGGTGAAACGGACACGCACAAATATCAATATGTGAAAACAGAGTCGGTGACAATGGAACCGAAGGCGAAGAAGGATTATCCGATGCCATTTTATAAACCGCAAAAGACAATCGATGACAAATTCGGACCGTATATGTGGTTAATTAGATAGCAACAGACTATTTATAAAAGATTAAAATCATAATTATGACTATAATAACAGACGAGATAAGGGATTTGTTCAAGAGGGTCCGTTCATTGCTTGGTGCGAATGTCAGGGCTGTTGAATTGACAGACGAGATATTGTGCGACCTGTTGCAGGTTGCAATCGAAGACTACGGCACTTTAGTGCAGAATGAGATTATTCTCAACAATTGGTTGGGTTTCTACGGAAAGAGTGTGAACAGTGCAAAGGACCTTGCTTTTGGATTCATGGCGAGGAGCCTTGATTTGACAAAGGAGTATTCCTATTGGTTTTCGAAGCAGGTTGGTTTGCAGCAGGAAGGTCCGTGGGAGCTTAAGAAAGACTTCGTTACTATAGAGCGAGGCAAGCAGGTTTATGTCATACCAAGCGGAAGGACAGTGAATAAAGTGATGTATGTCAATCCGCCAATGACTGATACAGCATTGTTTGCCAACTATATGGGAGGCGGTGTAGGTTTTATGCCTGGGTTAGGACAGGTTGGTGCTGGATATGGATACGGTGCTGGTTTCGGAGGATTCTATACCACACAGGCTTATGATGTCGCTTACATGGCGGCTGACCTGAATTTCAAATCAAGGCTTTTCAGGGGTGACTTGACATACAAGGTTACAGCTGGTCCAGACGGAACACACTTGTTGCATCTGATGTCCACACCAGGAAGCAAACTGTCGTTCAATTTCACTGGAAGCCTTAACAATTCAATCGGAATTGTCGGTTGCGAAGTCTGGTACACATATTACGACACCTCAGACGGAAGTGAGGATGAGTGTATGCATTACCATGCTAATGATGTGATACTCAGTCCAGACCAGGTTCCTATGTCTCAAATGGACTATGCATTTCTTAATGAGCCAACAAAAGTCCTTGTTCGTCAATTGCTTGTTGCGAAGGCAAAACAGACTTTGGGCCTTATACGTGGAAAATTCAGTGGTAAGGTAAACATCCCACAGGCTGAAATGACAATGGATTACCAGATGCTATTGCAGCAAGGGAAGGAGGAGTATGATGCGGCAATGGATATATTGAAGGCAAGACTGGAAAGGATGAGGCCAGTCAATATCATGAAGGAAAACGCGGAAATGATGGAAAACAACATGAAGATTCAACAGTATACTCCACTTGGAATTTACACTATCTAACAATCATAAAAGGTGGCCTTGTGTGGTCACCTTTCTTGTTTCTAGTTGTAGAAGATGTTGTCTGGGTCCGAACATTCGACTGTACAGGCTGTAGTGATGAATCCGTCGAATTCTGTGTGGTTTTGTGTCCATGTTGGGAACCAATTTGGTTTAAATCCATATGGTGGGCATACTTTCGGTGTGTTGACATAAAAAAGGTCATTTATTGCAAGAAGCTCGGCAAGCTTTCTTTTGTCTAACACAAGGTATTTTTCAACGATTTCTTCAAAATTATTCATAATTAAAAAGTGTTTATTAAAAATAATAATATTTGAGTTTGAAAAAGTAAACTTCAAACCTTAAACTATTTATATGTTAGGCAAAATATCTTATATTAAGATAGGAATAAATTGAATTCTAATTAAAAACACATAATGGCAAAAAACGAAACGGTATTCCAGAGGCTGAATCAAGTGTTCAGGGGTTCGACAAGGGTTGGGGAGATTCAAAACCCGATTACAAATCCCGATATCATGCCGAATGACATACTATACACAACAAATGACAGGGATGACTATGAGAATAAGTTGCACACTTTAAGGCAACAGAAATATATGAACTGGGTATGGCAGAAGGCTAAGGTCGGAAACGCCATGCAAAGTCTAAACGGGTATTCCGCTGTCAGGTTGATGTACAGGGACTGTGACCTTATGGATGGCACATGTGAGATTGGTACTGCATTGGATATCATATCCGAAGAGGCTTGTAGTTTGTCTAGCGACGGCACTATGATAAATGTGGAATCCAAATCCCCAAGAATCAAGGCCATACTTGAAGACTTGTTCATAAACAGGCTTCATGTTTATGTTGAGCTTCCGATGATTGCACGTCATTTGTGCAAATATGGTAACACTTATGAGTTGTTGAATATCAGTAAGAACGAGGGTGTTATTGGGTGGATGATGCTTCCAGTTTATGAGGTTGACAGGGAAGAAAACGGATTCGGTTTGACAAACGCACCAGCCATGGCCACTGCGGTTAACGAATTGAAACCAGATGAAGTCAGTTTTGTGTGGAGGGGTGTGAATTCCGAGACAAGGTTTAAAAACTGGCAGATAGCACATTTCAGACTGTTATATGATTCATTTTTCCTTCCTTACGGGGTTTCAATCCTTCATAAAGCTCGTAGGGCTTGGAGGATGTGGTCCATGATGGAGGATGCAATGCTTATCCATAGATTGGACAAGGCGGTTGAAAGAAGGGTGTTCAAAATTTATGTGGGCGGAATCGACGACCAGGATGTTCCAGCGTATGTGAACCAGATTGCAAACAATTTCAAGAGGACTGAAATCATAGACCCGAAGACTGGTCAGGTTGATTTGAGAAAGAATTTCCTTGATGTTTCTTCCGATTATTTTATTCCAGTAAGACGTGAGGATGCTCCCAACCCAATTGAGACTTTGCCAGCGGCAAATAGCCAGATTCAAATGGAGGACTTGGAGTATATGCAAGAGAAAATGCTTTGTGCGATGCGTACACCAAGGACGTTCCTGAATTTCAAGGAGGCGAACGGAAAAGCACAGAATCTGTCGTTTACCGATATAAGGTTTGCCAGAATGATTAACAGAGTCCAGCAATTCCTGCTTCTCGAATTGAACAAGATTGCTATGATACATCTTTACCTTTTAGGTCTTGATGACGAGCTTGGTAATTTCACAATTTCGCTAAACAATCCTACATCACAAATTGAGTCACAGGAATTGGAAGACCTTACCAAGAGGATAAGCACATTACAGACAGCTTTGGCTGACCCAGGAAACGGTATCCCAATGATGTCTTTGCATAAGGGCCTTCGTGACATTATGAAAATGACTGACAAAGAAATAAAGGATATGCTGCTTGAAATAAGACTTGAAAAGGCAATGGCATTTGAGTTGCAGGCAACACCTAATATAATCAAGAAAACAGGATTGTTTGACCAGGTTGATAGGATTTATGGAGATTATGATGCTATGAATTCACCACAACCAGTTCAACCACAAGGACAGGATGACGGTATGGGCGGTATGGGAGGCCTCGGAGGTGGAGGCGGTTTCGGAGGTGATTTCGGAGGCGGTTTCGACGACATGGGTGATATGGGTCTTGGTGAGCCAGGCAGTGAGGGCGGAGCAGACCTTTCTGGTGGTGCCGAAACAGACCTTGGTGGAGCTCCAGCTGCCGACGAGGGACAACCATTGATGGAATCCAAAAAAAGAAAAGTGAAAAGCTTTACCGAGCGGTATTTTGATTTATTGTCAAAAAACGAATATGACAAAAGTGTCAACGAGATGAAAAACGCCTCTCTTGACATTGATTTGAAACAGGAAACAATCTTCAGGGACATGAAGAACATATTTGATGACCTGTCAAGCGAAAACGTTGATGGAACACCTGAAATTATTGAAGAATAACGGACTATTTATGAAAAAAATATATAATTATGGAATTCAAACCTATTGAAAGTATAAATACTATAAATGAATTGAAAGACTATAGGGCTAAAATCAACGAATCCCTTAATGAGCGTGAAAAATACATAAACAAATGCATCACAGCACATAAATTGGGTCATGATTCGTTTTATTCGATAAAGGAAAACTTCGAATCACTTTCGCCAAAACTTTTTAAAAGCGAGAATGGTAAAAAAATAATCTCGAAATACCAAAAAACAGTATCTGAGAGCAAAAATCTTACCTCTCTGTATTCTCTTTATGAAAACATCAGAAAAGCAAACAAATCAGTCGATGTTGACACTTTTATCAATAGTTTGTGCGGAAACAACTGGATTAAAAATGAAGAAACAATAAACGAGGATATTGAAAGGCTTGGTTCTGTTCTATCTGAGGCTTATATAGAAGTCGGTGATATTACAGACATAAAAAACTGTGATGCGAAAGTTGACAACGCAGTGAATTACATTGTTGAAAACAGAAAAAGCAAAAACAACATCGCCGAATACAGCGCGGCAATGAAAATAATAAAGGAACACATTCTCTCAAAGGACGGGGAGTGTGAGGTTGTAAATGAAAATTCAAATTTTGATTCCTATGTGAACAGGCTTGTCTCTGATTTCAATGAAAAGTACAGTGAAAACAATTTGTCCCCCGAAGAGCTTGCAATAATGAAGGAGTTTTGTGAAACAAACGACCATGAAAAGATTTTCGAACACCATAAGGAGGTTTGCAAGAAAAAGTTGTCAGAGGCAAAAAACGAATTTGCTGGAAATGGTGACAATGAATCGGCAATGAAGATAGCGACAATTTTGGAACAGGTTGATTCAAAACAATATAATAGTTCAAGTGTATTCAATGATGTAATCAGCATGGTTGGGCTTTCGAATGTTTTTGAAAACGAAAAATAATGAAGATAATTATCACCGAATCGCAGCTTTCAAGCATTCTTTTGATGGAGCAGAACGAACTTTTGCTTCTTGAAGGGATATTCAATTCGAAAAGTATTGATGAATTCAAGTCAAAAATAAAGAAAGCCCTCATTGGCGGTGTTGCGCTAATATCTGTCATAACGGCAATTTATAAAACCAATCTGGACAGAAAGGAGAAGGAAATGCTTGAAAATTTTGCCAGAATAGAAGCTGAAATGCAGCATAAAGCCGATTCCATATTCAATGTGAAGGTTGATGCTTGCAGAAAATACATGGAAACAGCTCTTAAAAACCAGGGATATAGTTTCGCGTCCACTGGCCTGAAACCTGAGACTTTGGTGAGGGAAGCCGAAAAATACAATTTTGACCTTCCGTTCCTTATGGCTGTTGTGCATCAGGAGAGTTGTTTCGGTGCAACTCCACGGGCAAAAAGAACGAACAGCCCGTTTTCAATGGGCTCCTATGATGACGGTAGAAACGTTGTAACATATTCGGACCCTAACGAGAGTGTTGGTGATTATATAAAACTGATTAACAGGGATTATTTGTTTGACGGAAAGTCTTTGTTTGACCTTTTGAAACCAAACAATTTCATCAACAAGAATGGCCATAGATATGCGCAGGACAAAGGATATGAGGGGAAAATCAAATACCTTAGGGACAGGATAGTGAAACAATTTCCAGAACTTAATAGTTAATAAAAAAAACGGGCTATCAAATTGGTAGCCCGTTTGTTATTTGATGATGATACGCAAATCCTCTTCTATCGGAACCTTCAGGTTTCCTTGTGGAAAATCGAAGTCCGCACTTGTAATGTCACCGTTGAATTTAATCTCAAACCATCCACGGTAGAAACCAGGTTTTCTGACATCCCTTTCTTTCCATTGGTATTGCAGTATGTATCTTTCCTCACACCCTCCTTCGCTGTCCAACACAATATTCGCTTTTTCCCTTGCAATCTTAAGCAATCCAGTTTCCTCGTCTATCATTGTGAATGTTACCACACTGTCTTGCAGTGCGTCGTTTATGAGTGATTTCTGAAAATCGTATCTACCGTCGTTTATCAGCTCCATCTCAAGCTTCGGTAACAACGAACCTCTTATTATGAAAAATTCTTGCATGTTATTCCGTATTTCTATATAAATAGTCTATTTCTCAAGACAGGAAAAACCTGTTTCGGTCATTAACGACATTATTTTTTCCGACAGCTTCGGCACATATTCTTTGTTTATGATGTCAGACAATTCTCCGAAGTTTCGCTTTGTGATATCAAGGATGTTTTTTGACAACGGTGTGTATATTTGCAGGTCAAAATATGTTTTTTTGCCCAATTTCATTCTGTCATGCGCTATTTCGGAAACGAATATTATATTTCTGTCGGATAGTTTTCCGTCTGAAATTATAGTTTCGGCATTCCGTTTCATTTTTATTTCGAACAACCTTATTTTGTCGGAATATGCCTTTTCTTCGGTAAGCGGTGTTATGTATCCTCCGAAACCGATATACACACTGTTAGGGTTTTTTTTGTCCGTTGTGCCTATTGTTATTTTGAAACCATTTGATTTGCTTTTTGTCTCACTGTTTATCTTCTTAAGTCCCATAAATCTTCTGTTTATTAAAAATATAATGTTTTTCTTTAGGAAGTCAAAAAAATATTTAATGTTAAACAAACTATTTATTGGAAAGAATATATTTCGAATGATAAGGCATTTTTTTTTAGATAAAACAAACACTATAATTGAAAATTCTTTCCAAAACCTTGGTTTGAATCCAATACTTCATCTCGGTTATGGAAACGGTGTTATCCGTGGAATTGTCAGTTTTGATATAAGTAAAATTAAAGATTTGGTTGAAGACAAAACATTTGCCAACACTGGAAAAATACATTGCAGGTTAAAAATGACAAACTGTTTTTCCGTTGACGGACTTCCTTATGAGAAAACATTGTTCGGAAACGGATATGAATTAATGCAGCGTGCATCATCTTTTGATATTATTGCATTTAAACTACCAAAAGATTTTGACGAGGGAAGGGGATATGAATTTCCGACAGACATGTGGGTGAGAAATTGCAGGTCGAATTCAATTGAAGGTTCGAATTGGTATTTTTGTAAAAACGGAATACCGTGGAGCGGCGGAACAGAGGTTCTTGACCTTACAGACGAGACATTGACTTGGAGAGATGTTCTGTTAAATAAAATTGGTATGGTTGGCGGCGTCTACTCGAAGGAAATGCTTAAAAATGAATATGATAAATTTCTAAACGGTGATGAATCGATTATTGTTGCTGAACAGCATTTTGATTTCGGAAACGAAAATTTAAATCTCGATATAACCGATGCTGTTATGAATTCATTGGATGACGGATGGTTTGGACTATGTCTTGCTTTCTCTCCTAGATATGAGTCGATGAAAACAAAAGTCGAACAATATGTCGGTTTCTTCAATGACAACACAAACACTTATTTTCATCCGTATGTTGAAGTTATATATGATGAATATATAAATGACGACAGGGAATCTTTCACTGTCGGAAGAGAGAACAGATTGTATTTGTATGTTTCGGACGATGGAAACGACACAAACCTTGACAATTTACCGTCATGTAGTGTTAACGGAGTGGATGTTGAGGTAAAACAAGCCACCAAGGGTGCGTATTTTGCTGTTGTTGATGCGAACGCAAGCTCACTGGAACCAGTATCCATTTATGAGGATATATGGTCAAATATACAACTTAACGGGGTTGCTCAAGATGATGTTGAATTGGAATTTTCAACAAGACCAAAAAAACATAAGACCAGAATCGATGACAATTCTTTTCGAAAGAATCCTTTGGTCCCAACATTGTATGGAATAAACAATGACGAAAACGTGATAATTGGTGACATACGTGAAATAACAGTTGATTTCAGAAGGCAATATTCGACAGACAAAATGGAGCTGGTCGATAATGCTGAATATAGGATTTACGTAAAAGACGGTGACAGGGAAATTGATGTATTCCAATACCAACCAATTGAAAAAGCGTTTTTGAATAATTTCTTTGTTGTATATACCATGGATATGATACCGAACAGGTATTTTGTCGATATCAGGGTAAAACGTGGGAGAGAGACAAAACATTTCAAAGACATATTACACTTCAATGTTGTAAGCGATGTTACTGAAAGATATCAATAGTTTAATTGATTCTTATAGAATCTGACAACATTTTCTCATTGTCAAGCGGTTCTCTTGCAGCACTTTGTATGTCGGTCACAAAATTAGATGTTGGCGGACACATTGGATATGGATGGGTATGCTTTGAAAAAATGTTTACAAATTTTTTAAGGAAATTAACCAATTCCTCACCATAGGGTAATCTGTATCCTTCGTTGATTATGGTCTCAAGTTCTTTATCTGTTACAAGGTCTTCCCTGTCTGTGAGGTTGAAGGAACCTATATTGTCCGAAGCTCCGTTTGGCCTTCTTCTATTTGATGTGTTTCCTAAAAGATTTATTTTGTCAGCAACAATTGTAGCTGTACTATGTATATTGTCACCAAGTAGTCCTTCTGGGTGGTATTTCAACTTAACATACCCAGGGTCTTTTTCGTTGAACGTTACTTTGTATTTGTTGTTTTCATCGGTAAGCCTTACACCAGCACGTATTCTGATATCATCATCTTTTACTATTATGTCACAGTTTTTTCGGCCAACTATTGCAATATCGTCTTGTTTTGGAAATGTTCCCTTCATTTCGGCAACGGTCTCCAATCCTCTTATAAGTGATTCTGGTGCTCGTTTTCCGAATATTGCGTCAGAGCCATAAAAAAGAGGGTTTTTGTATATAAAATCCCATTGTGATATTAGTGGTCCCACATAATATCTTTGGCTTGCCCCATCGTTTGTTTCGGATAATATAACAAGCACTCCCTCTCCTGTTTTTGGGGTTGAAAAGAATGTTTTTGGAAGAAACGGTATAGCGTAAGGGAGTTTTTCGTTGTCACTTATTGACCTGTCCTCTGGGTCTAACCTTACTTTTATTCTTCCAGCGTCATATGGGTCGTATACTGATATGACCTCGCAAAACCTTACAACATTTATCTTTCCGTTCATTCTTTAGTAAACTGTTTTTCTTATATTTAATTCGTTTTGAGCTTTATGGAATTCGTTTTCGATTTCCACTAATTCATTACAAAGTGTTTTTATTTGTGCTTTTTTCACTTCAAATTCACTCTCCAATTTTTGAATGTGTAATTTTATTTCATTGTTTGGCATTGTTGTGTAATCTTTCTTTTCCATATCTATCTGATTATGCCTTTTGTTATTACATCAAGCAAATTTTGTCCAGTACAAATTACTGGTCCACCAGCGTTTCCGCCTTGGGCTTGAACCATCACAGAATTGCTTTCAATTAATCCATGCACAACCGCATCATTTTGTATTGCATCAAATATTCCTTTCACTATGTTATATGTATATTGGTTAATCATGTTTTCACTTCCGTCTGGGTTCTTTCCTGTCGGTATTCCGATTTGTTGGTTTCTCTCTATTATCTTCGATGTTGTCTTGTATGCCGACAATCCAGTCCTACAGTGTGTGGATGCTTTTAATAGGAATGGTGGTAAGGTTTGTGCTGGGGTCTTCATTTTGTCAAACAACCCGTTTAGTTTATCTACTATGTTTGCTATATTCATTTTTTAACAGGTTTTTGTTGATTCTGGTATTATTTGCGGTTTTTCTATGTCAGCGTAATTCACTTCGTCAAGTTGGTTGAATTGTTTCTTTATTCCGATGTTTATTGTCATTAGGCAGTTCAATGCATCTGTAAGAAGGTCAATCCATGCCTGTATTTTTTCAAGGTTAATCAGAATAACATACTCGCCAATCATAGGTATTATTTTTTCATAAACAAAATCAAGTAAAATTTCAAGTATTTTGTCTTTTATGAATGATATAATTGATTTGACGAGTCCGAATAGTTTGTTTATTACCAATGACACAATTTTTGCTTGGTCTGGCGCCATCAAGTCTTCAGCTGATGTAACTCCCATTATCTGGAAATTAATTAAAATTAGCAATACGACTTGTGGTGTCAGTATTGATTCTATTACTGACAAAGCCAAAGCTTCCACTATTTGTTTCCACCAAGATTCATCGTATCCAAGGTCGAAACCGTAATCAATCGAGCCATCGATTCCATTTGTTGCTGACACGTCGGTAATTGTCTTCATGATACTTTCTATCGCACCTTCTTGCTGTGCGGAAGGGTTGATGTCATTTATGTTTTTGAAGTAATCTGTTATGTCATGTTGTTTCACTGTCTTGACTTCCCCGTTGCCTATTGTAGCGTTATACTTGCTGAGGAGCATGTCTTCGAGCATTTTGTTGAATTCGTCGTTTGTGAACGTGAAATAACAATCTTCGGTCTCAGTGTCAAGTGCATTGATATATTTTATAATTGCATTTGACAGTTGGGTCTTTATCTCTTCTTTTTTGAAATTCGGCTTGATTCCCATTACGGCTGATATTGCACCGTTCATGACAGCGTCGAACATTCCGAACAATATCAGTTTTGGTTTGAATATCTGTATATTGTTCAGGTATTCCCAATTGAATTCATATATTGTTTTGTTTGTCCGTAAGAATTTATATGTAAAGTCATTGTCTGACGGCTTTGCATCTGGCTTGTAGTATTTTTGTGCAGCAATTTCAACCATTAGTTCGGATGAACCTGGATATACCCTGTTACACTGCATTAGCGGATAAAGAATCTTGTTTTGTGATTCCTTTGAATTAAATGGGATGTCTGGGTTGTTTGGGTCCCATAATTCAAATTCCTTATTCTGGTCAGTCTTTGAATTATACCATAGGTTCCACAACATTGGGTTATCCATTTCAATTCCTTTTGTTTTTGCAAAATTCCTACTATCCCAAACGCTTTTGTTTTTTTCTATTTGCGGATAAGGTCTTGATTTGTGAAGAACATACCACAGGAATGCGTTCATGTCACTTGTCTTATAAAGGTCATTTTCAATAAAGCCTTCGTGGACAACAATATATTTTGGCGAGTTTGGTGTTGCACTAATCGGGACGCCAGTATATCTTACTGGTTGGGTGTCGTTGCTTGATGGCCTTTTATCCATTCTTTCATAAAAAAAGCTGCTTGTTGTAACGTAATCTGTTTCTGTCAACTCTCTTTTAAGTTCTGGAGAACCGAATTCGCTTCCGCTTTTTTCCAGTAAAAACATTGACATTGTCGCATTATCCCTTGACAACCAGAAATCGCTTACCTGTTTTGATTTGTCTCTATCAAGATAAACAAATTGGTTTCCAGCTATGCATTGCGATGTCGGGTATCCTTCATTGTGTAGTTCATTTATCATCCACCCGTCGGTAAGCGCACTTGTACTTGTTATTGAAATGTCAACAAGCGATTGTGTTATTGCATTTTGGCTTCTGTATCCGATATTGAGTGGTGTAAATTCGAATGATTCTGATTCTGTTGAACCTCTTGGAATTGTGATTTCGAATTGTTGTTGTCCTGGAAGATGATTGTCTGTTGGGCCAGTTATGAAATATGAAATAACGACATGAACATCCGAATTGACTGGTTCCGACATTTTCAACATCAAATAATCAGACAAAAATTCGTTTTCATCACCAGTTCCGTGTATAAGGTTGTTTGTTTTGTCTTCGTATTCATAATGTCCTTCCCCAAAATCAAGATACAAAGCGACTGTCGGCATGGTCATATATTGATATTCGTCAACTGTTGGGTCTAGTGTCTGTGTTGTGAATGTTTCTTTTTTTTGATAGAAAACGTCTCCACCTTCCACTTTGTAATACAATTGTCCTTCATTTGAGAACGGATTGACATCAAGCATACCGAAAAGGTCGAATGATTTTGTTGGGAACCTTAATTTTGGCTCCCAGTCACGTATGACTTGACGCATTGCATCTGTGAATTTTGGGTCTATTTTACCAGTATCCAAGTATTTGTCTGGTATAATCGGTAGTGCTGAGCATGAAAATATGCTTGTTAATAAAGCCATTAAAATTCCTTTTACAGCATATTCCAGACTTTTCATAAACGAGCTTTGCTCATCTATATCCAAATCGGATATTGTTTGATAGATGTCTTCTATTCCACCTTCTATCTTGGTTTTTACACCAAAAACACTTTCTAATAATCTGTTTATAATTTCCTTGACATCAACACCACATACCGACAATATCTTCAAGATGAAATCAAAAGCACATTTTATGTCTGTAGGTCGATTATAATCAATAATGCTCATCGGGAAGTTCTCGATGAGCGTTTGCATTGCACCAATTGTACCTAATACTTTTTCGGTTTGTGTACCCATTTCTATTTCTTTTTACTTGATATGATAAGTTGTCTCGGTATCACTGTCAACATCCTTTAATGCAGCCTTTAAATCACTTAGATTCAATGATGTTTTCTTGGCGTAATTTTTATCATTTAAGACAGCGTTTGCGTCACCATTATGTTTCAACAGTTCTCCCATAAATTTCGCAATCTCAAACTTTGACTGTATTGCCTTGTTTTTGTCTCCCATATAGTCGTGAATTGCTTTTGAGTATTTGGCTTTGTCATCCATTGTGAAATCGTCGCTGCCGAGATTTGTCGAATTGGTGAGTTTGTTGATTTCATTTTGTATTTCTGTTATCTGCCTGCACGCCTGGTCGTATATTTCCTGTAGTAACTCTTCTATCTTTTCTGTTGAGTTGACCCTTACCTTGTATCTTTTTGTTTCCATTTCTACATCTCGTTTTCAAATAAATAGTTATCTTTATTTTTAATGTGTTCGGTTTCAAATGAACCATCTTGCAGCATGATATCCTTTAGTATATAATATGCTGATTTGTACTTTTTCATGTAGGTTCTGACCTCTTTTGTTGTCATCATTGTTTCTTCCCTCAAGAAATACAAAACTGAATTTTTTTGGAGTTTGTTGCTTCCGTTGTACGGAAGGACCTCTTCCCAGTTTCTAAGCAAATGTACTAAGGCGTTTCCTACAACAACCTCTTCGTTTGTCAGTTGGTTCTCATCCTTCTTGTTTGTCATTTCTTCGATTATGCCAGCTATTTTGTTAATCAAATTGACATCAATATCGGTATTCCTCTTTGCTGGCTCAATATATTTTATATTATTGTTTATCTCATCTGAAATGTCGTCATATTGCATATTTCTCTGTTTGTGTTTCGTGTATTGTGAGCATTTTCCCATGAGATAGTTTTTGCATATGGTACCGCAATATGAATAGGCTTTGTATTTATGAAGCTCTTTTTTGTAATATTTCTTGTCATATGTATAAATGTCATTTGATGCCCTTTTGTTTGCGGATGGGATATACACCTTTACGAAATCTGGGTCTTCTTCTTGTGCACTTTTTATTTTCTTTTTCAAATCATCATACTGCATTTCTACGAAATATTCTGAATTATAATCAGACATGTCTGAAATTTCATCATATTCGAATCTTTCTGGACTGTAATTTTGAATTTTTGTTAGCAGATATGAAATTGTGTCACTGAAATTCTGCTCAAAATCCTCGTCTGGTACAAACAACTTGTATCGTCGTATTATTGATTCTATCATTTTTGTGAGCGCTGGATACAATATATCATTGAAGATTTTGTTTTTTTCAGCTTCGTTTGTTGATTTTAAATATTGGACTATAGCATCTTCCTCGTTAACACAAAAATATTGTTGTTTTTCCTTTGGTTTTCTACCTCTTTTTGCCATTTTTTGTTAAACACTAGTAAATGTGCTGTAAACATCTTCATACTACATGTGACTGTACTTTTATAAAAAACACTCTAATATCAAGAGTCTTGCCTTAGATGTTCAAGGCGGGGGGTTTCCACGCCGTTGTTGCAACATCTTGTTATTTTTCGTACTGTTTGTTTCTGTCATTAGTAAAATAAAACTCCTTCTTTGCAAGGTCGACCCACCAGTCTGCCTCGTCAACTGACATTTCTTCGTTGTATTGGTTCGTCAAACTTCCATCCCTGTTTACAAGATGAAAACATCCGACTTTGGGGATTACATAGATTTTCTTTTCCTTGTAAATGGCTCTCAATAAGAATTCATACCAAAATGTTAATTTCATTGAGTTTTTCAATTTTCCGACCGCTTTGAATTCTTCTGTTTTGAAAATAGCGCCAGATGCGTTGAAACCAAAATAATCCATAAGTGCGTCAAGGTCCATAAAACCAAGTTCTTCGGAAAATGAGGAAGCTAAAAACGCTTCGTTGGCGTATCCTAATGTTTGCTTTGTCTTGTCATCAACAAGTTCTGTTAATGGGAAAAATCCGAACAGTTTGTCACCATAATGTTTGATATGCTTTTCAACGTTTTTAAACCAATTTTTACTGAATTTGTCATCGAATTCCAAAACAGAAAAATACTTTGTCGTGACATTATCCAATGCAAAATTAACCTGGTTGCAATATGATGTGTCACCTGTTTGTGTTAATTTTTGTAAATTTTTCATGTCGAAATCAATCATGGACAAATCATCTTCGTTTCCAACAATGATAATTTTACAAGTCGATGGAATACTTTCACAAGCCTCCTGTGTTAATTTTAACAGTTTTTCACTTTTTAAACCTATAACTGGTATGATTACTGTACAATCGTTCATGGTTATTCTGTTTTTTCTTTAATTACATTATTATTAATATCATCTCTAACCTCTTTGAATTCGTTCAATCTTTTGCTAATGATATCGTTGACGTAGGTTTGTTTAATTTCATCGGTTTGTTGTTCACAAGTGAAAAGCGGTTGGAACTTGTCTTGTTTTTCATAAACATCGTCTGGCATCTCGTCCAGTGTCCACGTTCTGACTAATTTTGCAATAATGTCTGGAACAGTGTCAATGTCGTCAAACCAAAGTATTGAATCCGTCAGCTCTCCGTTTTCATCAAGCATCCACTCTGACAGGTGGTTTGGTATTTTTGCAAGGACAACGGTTCCGCTTTTCAAAGCATCAAGCAATGAATATCCGAAATTTGTATCGTCGTCAACCCATATTGTGATTGCTGACTCCTTTAGGGATTCCGCAAAGACATCTTGTTTCACACTTCTTAAATCTCTGAATGAAACCCATTTGTAAATGTCATACATCCAATAGAAAGGTTTGACAATTTGATGGACTGTTGACTGGTTCTTACAAATAATATTGACAATCATCTGCTGTGGTTTGTCTGTTTTACCGAATTTTTCATTGATAGCTGGATGTACAATATGTGTTTTTAGTGTTGGGAAATAATTGAGTAGTTTCTTCTCCTGAGTTTCGGTTGTTACGATGGCGTCTCTGATACCAAGAAGCTCCATGTTTTGTGACACAGGCATGAATTCCGTCAAATGGTTGTAATTTTGAACAACCACAACTCGTTTGCATGGAAGTTTTACTGTTTGCATCATTACATTTGCCAAAATCTCTGGTATAAACAGAAAGTCGCTTGCCGTTATAGACACATTTTCCTTCTCAACATTATAGTGTGGTATCTCCATATATTCTTCACCAAGCCAATCTGCAACGCCGACAAAGTTTTCCTCTTGGTGTAGCATGGCAACATTGTAACCAAGCTTTTTAAGTGTAAGGGCTGTTTGGTAAAAATATTCAACCTGGCTTGACGGGTTGCCTTTCGTGTCAAGTATGAAAAAATACAAATGAAAATCGTTTTTTTCCATACGCTCTATTGCTTCGTTTACAATCCTAAGCATTTCATCTTTGTTTATTGTATTCATATATTTTAATTTTTTTTTGCTTTATTACATTATAATTCATTAATAACACCCCACTGTATCAGTGTGTTAAGTGCAAGTGCATTTGAAAACACTTCTTGATATGTGTCTTCTGGTTGTGCGTTTTCCAACAGTGTGACTATCAAGAGTTTTAAAAAATCATATATAATCATGTCGTTTTGAGCGTTTCCGCTCGTCTTGGTTTCATGTTCGATTTTCTGCGATAGGGACAACTCGCCATTGTCTTGTGTGTCATATATCTGTGATATTTCGTATTCCTTTTGGATACCGTCATGTGAGGAATTCAAACATATTTCCTTTATCTTGTCCAGGTTGAAAGCATATTTCTTTCCTTTGAAAGAAACAAAAGTACCGTCATTTCCATTGTTTTTTTTACTAATTAAACTCATGTCTTTTAATTCTTTATGTTATTTTTAACAATTTCAGTCATTTGTTCTGTGTTTTCACAAAGTGAACTGAATGAAGGAAAGTTATAATCACTGTTAGTCTCTTTGTTATATTCCGTGTTTATCTTAATTGTAACTTTACCGTCTGGCTTCAAGTTTATAAGGTCTGGGTTAGCTGTTATCAATATGTCACATTTGTCCCATATTTGGCTTGAGTCTTCTGGAAAAAAAACCTCCCGTATCTTTGTTCCTAGTTTGGAAAGGAAATAATACGTGTTTCCTATTGAAAGTCCGTATTCCTTTGAAGACACTATGATAAGGTTTATTTCCTCACCACAATCCATTTCGGCTATTGTCTTTTCGGTCCAGTCGTTTAGCTCCTGTGTTGTCTTCCTTGAACATGTGTTGCATTTTCCAAACAGTTCGAAAGCGTAATCGTTATACACAAAATTATAATATGATTCGTCGCTTGTAAACGGGAAAACATGCCTCATGTCATTGCTCCAGAATTCGAAGTCGGATAAGTCGAATTCATGGTTATATCCTTCTATGTAATATTTTAGAAAATTAGGGGAAAAATCCCTTATCACATCGTTCAAATCTATTGCTATTGTCATTTTAAAAATGTTTTTTTCTTGAAATTATTAGCATCAATACTGAATGTATTGCTTTTCGGTGATTTTAATTTGTATTTATCATCAAGCGATTCGGTTTTGAATTTTTCTGGAATATATTTTCCATATATTTCCGTTTCACAATCAAACACAAGCACAAAGCTTCCATCGAATATTTCTATACCAATAAGTGATGGTTTTTTGAATTTGTATTGGAACAAATCTTCGGTACCCCAGGCTTTGTATGATATAAATTCAAACCCAGTGAAATCGGTTATGTCTGAACGATAATTTTGTTCTGACCACATCCTGTAAATGTTGGCTATCAACATTGCGTCTATTTTACCAAACTGGCTGGCTTCTGACGGGACGTACAGGTCGACATATTTCTTGTTCTCACAATAATGTTCCCTGATTACTATTTTTGTGATGAATTTTTCCAAATAAAATCGTGGAGTTATTCCGTCTCTTGAAATGTCAAGCAATGTTTCATAATCATACAACGCAGACATGTTGCTTGTTGTGCTGTCAAATTTCCTGTTGTCCTGTATTATCAACACATTTTCACCATCATACACTGGCGTATGTTTTTGGAAGTCGTATTTTGTTTTTTTCTTTAACCTTTTAGCGTTTTTAAACTCGGTGATGTTTCCATTTGAATCCATTTGCAAATCAATGTCGCTTGTGTCGTATAAATCAGATTCACGCAACACCCTGTAGTTTTTATCCCTTAATTCCTCAACCTCTTGTGTTACTTTTTGTTCCAATAGGTCTTGAAATACTCCACCAGCACTGTCATGTCGTTCAAATACGGTTTCGCCGTTACTTTCTGTGTGGCCGAATATAGCATTGTCAGCGCCCTTCATTCCGAAAAACAAAAGGTTCCACACAATCTTAGCCTTATTTAATATTTTTTTAAACATATTCATATTTTAAAGCTGAAGTAAACGTTTTTCCATCTCTTCGATTATTGCATTTCTTAATTTGTTGAATTTTTCAAAATTTGAAAAATCAACACCTACCTGGTTTAAAGTCCCGTCATAATTTTTTACACTGTTTTCGTATTTTACACAGACAATCCTTGCAGCTTTTTCATAAGCGACTAGGTCACTGATTTTTATTTTGCTTAAATCCTTGTTCATATATATTATATTTTTATATTAATAATCTATTTTTTATGGTTAAAAAGTAAATATTTTAAATATTTTCAATTATTTATATTGAATAAATGTTTTTTATGAGCAAGATGTTATTTACAGAGAATAAACTGCAAAACCTTGTAAGAGAATGTGTTAATGAGGTTTTATGCGAATACGGATTTGAATTGCTTAATGAATCCGACGGAGACAATGTTTTATATGATGTGATGGAAGAATATTCAATACTTGACCTTTTGAGTGAATTCACTGACGATAAGGAACATGGTGTAACAAAAAGAAAATGGGTTCTGATTCCAGCGCAACAATATAAGACACTTCTTGAGCGATTCATGTTAGCTCCGACACCAGATGCTGCAAGAATTCCTGAAAACGTTGTTGACGGATGGTTTAAAATAATTGTTCAAAACACTGTTGTGCTTGATTATATGACAGCAATAGCAGGACACGAGCAATATTTTCCTTCAGACGACCTTGAGGAATTCTTCGGTGATGTGACTGATTGGACTAAATATTCACTTGCTTGCGAATATCTTGATAATCTGGGTTTCTATGATTGGTGTAAACTTCCAGACAATTCAGATGCATGGTCAGACTACGGTTTGAAACCTATATACACATTAATAAGACAATATAATGCATCTATGTCCCCAGGAGAAGTATTGGTTTTGATAAACAGGATTCTTGACATAGGGCACTGTCGCGGAGACCTTGCAAGCGCATACATTGAAGGTGGGTCTAAAACGTGTTCACAAATTTCTGGGCAAATGCACACTAATAGTTTGAATGAAAATATATCAAATGAGAGTTTGGGTAATTTTCTTGGAAGTGCATATCAATGGCTAAGAAACAAATATTACAACTTTAAAAATGATTTTGAGGCTGGAAGGAGATACCAACGCGAAAAAAATAAAGATTATGACCCGTACTCAAAATACGGAATCGACGCTGAAAGATTCAGAAACCTTGGTGGCCAGGAATATGCTGACTATAGGTATAATCTGGCAAAAGACAGAAACCAAAAAGCGGATTTGGATTGGGAAAACCAATTCGGAACAACAACGACAAGCTGGAAAAAACCATCAGCAAATCCTGATTTGGTTGGTAATCAAACCAAAAAACCAAAACAAACAGCAAAACCGAAACAACAAGCAAAGATAAACAAAACAAATATTAAGAATAAATAATTAAAATTCAATATATTATGTCTCAAACAGTTTTAACAGAAGCGAAATTGCAAAAAATAATTGCAGAAGCAATCGAAGAAGTGATGTCCAGTTGTGATATGGATGAAGGATGGTTGGGTGATAAATGGAACCAGACAAAACAAGCTGGACGCACATTCATGAACAACAAAAACCAAGGATTCGGTCAGAGAATACAAAATGCACGCCAAAACTGGAATAATCAAGGTCAATTAAATAACATTAACAATTTAATTGCTCAGTTAAGCAGTTTTGTTGATGCTAACAAAATAGACCCTAACACAACAATTGCACAATTAATCGGTGGTAAATACAGATAAGGTAAATTTGGTAAAATGACTTCAAGAGCCAATAACTATCGACAAGGTATTAATAAACTTGGTGGTCAAGCTGAATAAGAATAAAAAAAAGCCTAACAAAACGTTAGGCTTTTTTGTTAAATAAAAATACCGAATTCTTTTTTTAATCTTCTTTTGTGTTTTTTAAATCTTCGTCCGTGTCCAAACAGCCCATCATGTTTTACACCTTCAACGGTTCTGACATACATATGTACCATCTCATGAATTAGAATCTCTTTCAATTTGTATTCAAAATCGTCAATGTCTTTTTTAATTCCGATTCTGCTTTCTTTATTATTCTCATAATAAAGATATTTTCCAACCATTCCGCATTCCTTGCTAAGGAAATAAAATCTGCATTTCCCTAATTTTCCATTGAAATACAATTTGTTGTATTCGTTGAATTTGTCTGAAAGTAACTCGCTTGCTGTCATGACAATTATTTTCCAGTATGCCCGAAACCGCCTTCACCACGCTCCGTTTTGCTTAATTCATCAACAACAACAAATTCCATCTTCGGATAAGGCATGACCTGAATTTGTGCAACTCTATCACCAACATTATAAGGTTTTTTCCATACACCGCAAATCTGGTCTTGCAAACTTGTTAATCCACGTGCTTTATATTTTACAAGCAACTCCCCTCTGTATCCAGCGTCCAAATTTCCAACCGAGTTAGGTAGATAACATTCAGTCTTGGTGTTGCTTGAACGTGGGTATATCTTCAGACAATATCCTTCAGGAATTTCAAATGCGAGCCCAGTATGATAAACATGCAAGTCGTGTTCTGCATCATATTCATAGTCAATTGCTGTTACATCACAACATGCATCACCTGGTTTAGCATATGAGGGAATTACAGCATTTTTATCAAGTTTCTTAATCTTAATCTCCATACTTTAAATTAGTTTTGTTGCGTTTTCTTATACTTCTCACGCGAAATTGCATAAGCAAGCTCATTTGCCTGTCTGATAACAGTTGTCATGATGTTATTGCGAATTCTCTTACACGCCTCAGTTTCATTGTCAAGACATTGGATTGCCTCAAATTCTGTCGGAGTTAACTTGACTCCATTGTTGAGTGCCTCAAGAGCACTTCTAGCACCACCATTGATGCAGCCTTCAACATCCTTCTTGAATTTGAATGCGAGGCCACGGTTCTTCACCTCCCAATCATTGTCATTTTCAACATAAACATTGCGTTTTGATAAATGCATAAGAACACATACTTTATAAAGAGATTTCTCGTCAATTTTAAAAGTTCCAGAAATCATCTTGCTTAAACGCTGTGCAATAGCTGTCAACATGTTGATATGGACAAGCAATGCACCCTTGTATGCGGTTCCCATATCCAAACTGACAGCGCAAGGAGAATCCTTCATTTCAAGATACATCTTTTCCATGTCATAGTGCTCTGCAAGACCAAGCTCCTTGAACATTGTTACAAATTTTGACCATTCTACATTCAATTGTTCTTCTGATAATGTGTACATAATAATTAAAATTTTAAATTAAACATTCTTAGATTCCTATTATACACATTTGTATATAAAAAAACAAAAAAAACCGAACAAAATTCTTTGCTCGGTCTGTATATGTAAAACATTTAATCCTTGTTTTTCTTCTTGATAATTGATTTGTACCAGTCTGCACGTTTCTTTGTCACATTGCGTATATCGTAATCATCCTTGACTGTGTTGTAAAGATTCTCCTGTAACATTGTGATATATTCTGGATGTTCGACGAGTCTTTTGATTGTCCTGGCCCATTCCTTGTGCTTTTTGTTTGAATCAATTAAAACACAGTTTCCAGACTCATCCACCTCACCGAACGGTTTGAAGAACGGCTTGCTAATCAATGTGTACGGACCGAAGTTGGAACATATCAACGCTGTTTTGGTGAAACCAGCTTCGATGAATTTCAATTCTGATTTGACTTCATTAAACGGGTTTTCAGCTAGTGGGGCGAACAAGACATCCAGATTTCGGTAATGTAAGGCAAAATTTGAAACATCCTTCGTCCACTCACGCCTGTATGGTTCGTCATCAACCATCGGCCATTGAACATCTTTAATATATTTCTTTAAAAAATCAGTGTATTGTGGTGAGCAAATCTGATAATTGTTTGTGCATGTTTTCTCATAACTGCACCATACAGATTCTTCTGGTTTAATCGGCCTGTTTCCAGCTATTGTCCCGTCTTGGTTTAACAAGGTGACTGTTCCTCTAAGGTCGTAACCACAAAGGACAATTTGGATTTTGTCAAGTATTTCCTTTCCCAAACCGTTGAAAACATTTTTGAATTGCTCCATGTCCTTTTCATGGGCTGAACCCATTACAAAACCGAATCTGATTCTTTTTGACGGGTTTTTGATTGGTTGGTATTGGTCTTCTGTCGGGTCTACTGCGTTCGGGAACACCAATACATTTTTGTTGAACTTCTTTATTTTGTTTGCAAAAATAGATGTTGTTGTTGTGACATAATCAAACCTTCTTAGGTTCTCAATGATTTTTTCAGCAATTTTCATTGATTTGTTTGTTAAATAAAGCGGATGTTGTGGACCAACTTCCCAATTGTCATCAATATCCATAACTGTAGTTATGTTTTTGGACTTGCAATAGTCGAGGAAATTCCAGAAAATCTTCATGTCATTCAACAAACCTTTGTGAATATGGATTATGTCATACTTGTCGAATGATGCCAAATCCAAATAGTTTGGCTGGTAGTTGATTTCAACATCGAATTCATCACCGTACAGCTTGTCCAAATAGGTGTGTGGGCTTACCGAACGGTACAAACCGCAGCCGAATCTATCACTTGGAACTACTAAAACTTTAATCTTTTGATTATCCATTTTTATGTATTTTATTTAATAATTCATCTTCTGTTTTTATTATATTCGGGATTTTATTTACTTGTTTGATTGTTGAATAATATAATAGTAATATTCCATTTTCATCACATAACCTTTTCTTGGTTGTATCCCTTTGTGTTGTCAGTTTAAACCCATCATCTCCACCGAATTTTTCAACTGGTTGAAAATGTTGTCTTCCTTGACATTCTATAGCAATATTATATTCTGGTAGGTAAAAGTCAAGTGATAAGGATATTTTATTTCGTAGCCATTCAAAGCGTTTTTGTTCTTCATATTGTATGTTGTTCTTGTTTAAGATATATCTTATCTCCTGTTCCATTTTCCACGAGTTTGTACATCCCCTGCATTTTATAACCATATGTATAAAGTTAAAATATGTTGTTGTTTTCCATGTATAACCACATTTGTTACATTTTAAAATTAACCGTGTGTTCTTTCCGTTGTATGCGTTTTCAGTGTTGTTGAATCCTAGAAACGTGTAATCTAAAAGTTTACATTTTTCGTTGATTCTATCAATCGCTTCATTATTTTGTGTTTTTCCATTGTATTCACAATGTCTGCATTGTAATGCTGATTTATATAGGAAATACAAAAAATTGTATTCTGTTATTTTTCCACATAATTTACATTTTAATAATATGTGTGAATTTTTATAACCAACAAAATTGCCTTCTTTAAATGAACTGAATTCAAGGTTGGTTCCTGTTAGTTTCTTATTTATTTTTTCAATAGCTTTTTCATTTGACAGTGGAATTGGTGGTCTATACAAGGGGTTGTTTCTATCACATGTGTGGCTTCTTCTGTCTGGTTTTAAAAAATTATTAAAGGAAGTTGTATTCCATTCAGCACCACATTTATTACATTTTAATTTTAATTTCACACTGTTATTTGTTTTATTACCAACAAAACCTAAAAATGTATAATCAAGTTCTTTACATTTTTTGTTGATTTTATCAATTCTTTCTTTATCTGACATTTTTGTTTTCCCTAAACATTTCATGCAAGGGCTTTTTCTTGAAACAAATTTACCATAGTTTGTTGTATTCCATGTATAGCCACATTTTTTACAACGGAGTTTTAGCTTGGTATACCAGTTTTTGTAAGAATTTTCTTCGTTGTCAAAACCAAGAAATTCTATGTTACATTTTTTACATTTTTCATTGATTTTATCAATTGGTGTTTTTTCACACATAACTTATTGTTTTTTAAATTATTTATCCTACACCATAAATATCACAATATAATATAAAAGTTTTTATTTGTTTTTTCAAGATGCTTTTTTCAAAACAAAAACTATGAACTATTTATATTAGTAAAATTGTTTATTATGAAAAAGGAATATAATGATTTTGTATGTGCTTTGCATGGGTATACAATTCGAGTAAAAGAAATACATTGGAATACCGACAGCAATTCCGAGCATCTTTTGTGTGATGACATTGAAGAGTGGATACATGACAGTGAGGATGAGTTTATGGAGTGTTGTATGGGTATGGAGGGAAAGCATTTCACCATCGGTGATTTGTTACCAATGTTACCTAATTCGAAAGAATTGATTCCAATGCTGAAGGAGCTTGAGACGGATATTATGGATATGAAAAAGAAGTGTAGCAATCCGTCTGATGATGGTCTGAACAATATATTGGATGACATGCTGCAAAATGTTAATAAATACAAATACAGAGCTACGCAAAAATAACTTATATGTCAAAGAAAACATTGATATTAACAAAAAATCAGTTGGATGAAATATGCGGCGGGTCTTTTGCATATTTGGATAACACACCGCAATATGATTCAAAAAGGATTTATGCATCAGATGTAAACCTGAATAATGACAATCCGACTAGTGATGATGTTGCTACAGACCAAAGCAACATGAATTGGCGTGCTGGAAGGGTTATGACTGGAAAGATAGGAGGATTGATGGAAATTAATTCCAATATACAAGGAAAAGTTTTCGGTGCGGAAAACGGTGACACTGGTCATACAGCTCAGGCAACTGCGATGTCAAAGAGCAGATACAACAAAGCAAAAGAAACCGCTTTGACTGGTGCAACGCAGGAAGACAAAGAGAAAGCCATGCAAACGATAAAAAGAATGAGGCAGAACGCTCCGAATATTGAACAACAGATAAACCAATTCGATGCGGCAGTACGAAATGATAAAACAATAAGAAACAATAAAGTTGCGAATGGAGAGAGGGTTATTGCCAGCCATACAAAAGAAAGCGGTAACGGCAAAGGACATACTCCTAAAAACGGAACAATAACATATTATGAATAAATCAATTAAAACAAACAGAATATGCAAACATGTCTTGAAGTAAAAGGTATTGAAGCAAGGAATGAATCGTTGATTAGAAACGATTACACCAGGATGGATGAGTATTCAGCATTGCATCCAGATGCTTTAAGCAATGGCGACCCTCTTGGAAAGGGAACGGGTCATGGAGGTCATACGCACTCGGTTCCAGATTGTACGAAACCGTCAAGTATTGATTATTCCAATTTTGATACGGAAAATGCTGGTGGTATTTACGATATAGAAGGTCGAAACGGTGTCGGTGGTCGTAATTTTCTGAAGACGATTTCTGTTTTTAATGAAAATTATGAATACGGGGCAAACCTCGTTGACACTTCGGCAAATGTCGCTGATGGACAGATTGTGATTTAATCCACAAAGACAAAAAAACATATGAATTTATTTGAAGAAATAGTTAAGGAAAGCGGGTTGTTAACCGAAATAAGCCATTCTCGTGAGGGTGATGTTCTTGATGCTGTCAAGAACATGAAACGTATGCGCATAAGTTATGATGATAAAAAGGGTGGCAAGGGTAAAAAGGAAAGATTTATATTTCCTGTTGCATATGGTTTGACTAAGAGGGGAAACAGGGCTATAAGGGCTTTTCAAACAGCTGGTTCAACCAAAAGAGGCTGGCCTAAGTGGAAACTGTTTTTACTTGACAATATATATGCGATGTCAAAAGAGCGTCGTTCGTTTAAAGAATACGGACAAAAACTTATTGACAAGGGTTTCAACATTAATGGTGACAAAGGAATGACCACTTTATTTGCTATTTCTCCATTAGCCAAAAGTGCTGTTCAGGTTGCGAAAAACACGGATACAAAATATGATGGCCCGTCAATTAAAAATGACATCACACCATCAACAAAATCACAAGAACCAAGTGATGTCCCGACAAACAGATTTGAGCCAAATAAAAAAGAGACTGGAAATGTTGACACTTCAAGTGTAAACAATTACATTGCTACAAGAGACAATAATGTCAGTGTTGCTGATAATAAACCGTTGACAAAGAATGATGTTGTGACAGACAAACCGAAACAGACAGACATTCAAATGCCAAATGGTGACAATACAGTTGATAACAACCCGTCGAACACTAATGATGGTGAATTGAAAGCTGGACAGAACAAACCAGAGACAAAGGATGATGTCCGTGCTAAATTCAACGACATGATGAATAGGATGGATAATGTCAACAACGACAATACTGAAGACGAAAATGATGAAGAAAAATTTTAATTAGATGCCAGTTAATGAAGATGCACTTAGACAGCTTATAAGCGGAAACGCAAAAAAGCTATGCGGTAACAATAATATTGTTGAAAACGCTTCCAGAAGGTCTGCAAATTCAAATCCTTTCGGAGACCCAGACCCTAATGATTATGATGATTTCGGTAGCTTATATGACGACCCGTCTTTTAATCTAACCAATGACTCAAGTTTTAGCAGAAATACTGGAGACATACAATATAACCAGAAAACAATGGAAAATTCAAAGGTCCCATCCTTTATAAAGGAATCCATGCTCACAAATAAGATTGATGTTGAGTCAGCTGATAACATCTCTGTTGCAGCGGCGAAAAATTTCAAAAACCTTTCAAGGTCCAAAGAACTTATGTATGAAGGCAAACAACAACCACAAACTAATACTGGTGTAGCTGGTGTTGGACTGACTAAGGAGGTTTTTTTTAAGTGGCTTGATGAATATTTTAGTAAAAATGACAATGCTTTGAAAACAATAGCTTTAAAAGGAGGGAATATCAATCTGATTGATAACTCAGGAAATGTTTATATGGCCAAATTGAAGAAGATTGACAACTAGGAAAAAGAAATTAATTGAAATTAAAAAGGTGGACTTAAAAAATCCACCTTTCTTTTTATATTTCATATTCTGCATCTTCCAACATGTTCGACTTATATTCTTCAGCATCAAGCACGTCATTTATAGTTCCGATTATAATGTCTGGATAGTCTTTTGAGACAAAATCTCCTGTCGATGGGTCAAGTTCAATAATACCAGCAAGTTTTTTGGGTATTTCACCTTCTGAGAATTTGTCAAAATCTTCAGACGACATTTCAGACAAAGTGTTTTCGAACAGCTCGCGGACTTTGTTTATTCCGAGTTCCTTTTCTCTTTCCATTCTTACATGATAATCGGATAGAATTTCATTCCAAACCATTCCGCATTCTTCGAGAAACGGGATTTTCCATTGTGGATGGTTTTCCCAGAATTTGATTTCCTTGTCATCCATTGTCATTAATTTCTCATAAGTGTCCTGGTCTCCCTCCTTATTCGGTTGTCCACTGCATAGTTCGCATTCTTCCTCGGTGAAATACGGTCTGTCAATAGGGTTTGTAATTAAAATTTTATCACGAATCGATTTGTCAAAACACACAAGCATCGGTTTTATTCTGCTGTTGAATTGGTCGAGATATTTCGGAACGTTGTATTCTTCACCTTCTTCGCAAAAATAATCTCTATCCGATTCAATCATGGAAGTCGGTATTAACTTGCAGTTAAGAACCATTTCGTATTCTATTTGAACTTGTGGGTATTTTTCTTTTACCCAAACATCAAAAGACACTTTTGTTTTTTCCGCCTTGTGCTCTTTCTTCAATCTGCCTGTCACTTCTGTTTTGTCATTGAACAACCCTTCGTTAAGATAGTAATGTGTTACTTTTTTAGCATCTGATTGTGATTTTGATTTTCCGATATTAATGTAGTAGATTGTATCACCAACATTAACATTCAGATTGTTTGCAATTGCAAGCTCCATCCAGGCTTGTCTTGATTTAGGTCTTCCAGCCTTTGTTATTGTCTTGCAATCTTCAATGTATTCCTTTATTGATTTTTTAACCTTACCCTTTGAAGCAAGCATTTTCAAAGGAATCTTGTAATTGTAGATTTTGTCTATATAGTCATAATAAGAATCCAAGAACTCCTGGCCCTTCTTTTGTAGTAATGAACGAACCGCTTTGTCAATGAATTTTTCAATATATTGAGGGAGTTTCTTTGATTTCAAAGTGTTGCCAACAATTTTGACATCTTCAGGATAAGGTTTCTCTGGAAAATAGTCGGCATAGTTCTTTCTTGAGAAATTAATGGTTGATGAAACAATTTCATCAATACCTAAATTCATCTTCTGTGTTGATATAGGTGAATAATGGAAATCTCTCATGTAAGTGTCGTTAAATTCAGCAACATCAGCCTCGAAACCTGTATATTCTTGACCTTTTTTGTTTTTTCTACCTAAGCCGTTGCTTATGTATGGGTTTTCTTTGGTATACCTGAATGTTTCTGGTAATTTAAAATTGAAACCTTAACCGTCCGTGTTGCTCATGACATTCATGCCAAGGGCATTGACTACAGTTCCATCTAAGGAAATGTCATAAACATACACGGACTTTTTTCCTAAATTTTTAATTTTAACCATTAATAATAAAATTTAATAATTCTTTTTTGTTATAATACAAATTAATTTTCCCTTTTCCAAATATAACACAAACACCCACAATCGTATATTCTATACCATTTTTTAGATAAACAAAACTTATGCTCACTCATATCGTTTGGACAGCCATATTTTTTAACCAAAACACTTTTTCTGAAATTAAATCTATAATGTCTGATACCATTGATAACATAATAATAGTTTGGTTTTGATATATTGTATTTAGCAAATCCTATTTTTTCATATAAGCCGCCTTGAGACCATCTTCTGTCTGCATATGTGACTATACTCTCAGGTTTGAAATTCTTTATGAAGTAATTCAATAATTTACTTGCACCGCCAACAACATTGGTGTTTATTTTATTGCAGAACCTTATGAGTTCCCACTCTGTTTTACCGTTGCCTATAAAATGTCTGCTCTTGCCAAATGTCATTACTGACACTAATTCATCGTTAAAAAACAAACCTAGCTTGACACTAGACGAGCAACTACCTTGTAGATGATTCTCCTTTAAAAAGGTTGTGCATGTTTTTGAATCGACCTCTTTAATAATGCATTTTCTGGCAAATATTCTGTTTGTTGTTACACCAAGAATGTTGCTTAATACGGATTTGACTATTTCTTTTTTATTTTTCCATTCATCTTCAAATATGTGAATTAATTGTATATTTTTCTTTAGACAATCTTCAGTTTTCTTTAAATGGAAATTTTTATCAGCATTCATTTCAGAATGCCAATACAAACCATCACACTCTATTGCAATGCTTTTAGACGGAACGTATATATCAAGCTCCCTTTTATTTAAAATATCCCTGTCTCTTAGTATTATTTTGTCATTTTCCATGAATGTTTTTAAAAAAGAAACCACTTCATCTTCAATACTGGAGCCAGTAACGCTGCATTTTGGACAACCGTTGCCCATCAAATGATTTCCTGGGTCTTGCAAAAAATCACCATGCTTTCTGCATGTTATTAAAACCTTTTCACTATTTCTTGTGTAATTTGTTTTACTATAATCATATTTGTCTCCGTGAACAGAAGTTGCTTTTTCGATAAATTCTTCAGTTGTCAGTCTTAGCTTTAAACCAGTTTCGTTGTCCGAACATTTTGGACATTGTTGACCGTTTAAATGGTTTGCTGGCGTTTGCCAGAACTCACCATGCTCAGGACATATTATACAAACTTTTTGGTTTGAAAGAAAATATTTTGTCTTTGAATAATCAAATTTATTTCCGTGAACTTTTTTTGCTTTGTTAACAAACCATTCAGTGTCTTTTCTGTTCTTCAAAGCATTCCTTTCTATTGCACACTTACCACATCCTTGCTTCCCCTTTATATGATTGTTGAATGTTTGATAAAACACACCATGGACTGGACATATGATGGGATATTTAATACGGTCGTTTTTATATTCACTTATTAAACTGTAATCATATTTATCGCCATGTATCTCTCTTGAAAGAGATACTACTTCTTCAAGTGTCCTTCGTTTACTACTTGCGGATTTAATATATCTGCACTTCGGACACCCCTCACCAGCAATTAAATGTCCTGGAGTTATTTCAAAATCGCCGTGTTCATTACCGTTTTCATCCTTTTTATGACAAGTTAATGTGACTTTTGTTTTATTATTGACATATTTTAGTTTTTCACACGTTACATCCTCCATGTTTTTCAAACCCATTATTTCTTCCTTGAAAGATTCAGTGTCATATCTAAATCTTCCAGAACATTTTGGACAACCTTGTGCTGAGTGTAAGTGTTTGTTGAAAGACTTATAAAAAACACCGTGAATTGGGCATATTATCGGATATTTTTCCCTGTCGTTTTTATATTCAGTTATTAAACTATAATCATATTTATCGCCATGAATCTCTTTTGCTTGCCTTATAACTTCTTCAATTGTTTTCATATTGCTTTTTTAAAAATAAATAGTTGTTAAAACTAAAAAAACCAAACAACGACTTTTAAAAAATATTTTTAAGTTGACTTTAAAAATTGCAATCCAGCTAGGCATGTTTTTGAATATTCAATATCGTCTCGTGAATTTTGTATAAACGTATTATAAAAACGTTTAGCATATGTTGGACGGTTTAAAAAATACATTGGAACTCTGTCGATTTCACCATTTGCAAGTTGTATTGCATATGTTTCTGGAATTTTAATATCTAATGTTAAAACAGAATTATTAGATAAAATTTCACCATCATAATATTCTAATTCAGTATCATTATTTATTTCTGATGGTTTAATTTTTTCTTGTTTTGAATTAAATAACGAGTGGTCCTCGGTAACTTCAACTTTCATATCACCATCTGAAACCTCGTAAATGTCTTTATCAGTTTTGTGGCGATAGATGTAAGATGGCTCAACCCAACCACTACGGCATAGTACCAAATAGTCTTTTTTTGAATAATCATATTCTCTCCCTAATTCATCAATATGAATTTCAGATTCATCAATAAGTTCTGATATTGGTTTAATATCAATACAACCGTCACTTTTATACTTAATTAACATTGGTGTGTCTTCCGAAAATGAGTCACCAACAATTGGCTGATATCCCAAATCATGAAAGTGTTTAATCATTAATCTAAGACTCATTCTTCCTGTGCAAGTTGTTCTTTCAGCGCAATCCTTTGATTTCCACGGAAAAACCTGTCCATTATTAGAACCATATGAACCGAAATAACTGTTTCCTGTTTTCTTAAGCTGACCCTGTCTGTTGTCTTCGATTTTGAACTCTTTGACTGCTTCTAAGTATTTGATATTCTCTTCATTGGTTAATTCTTTGCCATTCATAAACAACTCCTCCAATGAATCTTTTATTTTTTCAGCAGTCTTCTTAAGACCTTTATGGTCCTCTCTGCTTGTTAAAACATACTCAAGAAGCATTAACATAACACCAGTTATATCAATATCATCCTCAATCCCCCAAGTAAGCAGTATTGACGGGTATAATGAATCATAATCCAACTTGATAACGTTATCCACGTAACCGACTCTCAATAAACGGCTTAAACCTCCAGTAAACGAACCAGTGTTTTCAGCTTTAGGAATGGCAAGATTGTTTTCATAGCTCCAAGCCATCATAATAGCCTTCCATTGGCTTGCCGTACCCATAGTGCAAACCTTCTGGTAATTGATTGGGATAATCTTTGTTAACATGAAGTCTGTTCCATTCAAGGCATATTCAACCTTGTCACATTCATATAAGTCATCTAAAAGGTATCTGTCGGCAATATATTCACCATTCACCAACACATATCCTTCAGCAACTGAATTAAAATGCGGGATAAATGTTCTCTTTGTGTTACCATCAAATTTAAATTCACTTCCGTTTTCTTCGTCTAACAAATACCAATCACCATTTTCATCATTAAACGCATAATGTTCAACTTTATCTGAACGAACGTTGTCAATTTCTCCACCAGGTATATAAACACGGTTTTTCTTATTCAAACCCAAATATTTGGTTGCATATTTTAAGTTGAATTCCTTAAAGCTACTATCAGTTGCTTGGGCTCTGCGTACTGCATGCATTGAATCTGTAATGATACATGTTGGTACGATTGTTCTTAGAAACTTTTCGATTTCCCCTCCAAGTTTCAGAATTGACTCTCGTTCCATTTTTTTGATTGGTCTGCCATCAAAGTATTTTTTAGACATATCCTCAAGCGTTGTTCCAAGTTGTATACAGCGCTCCATAATGAAAGGCCAGTCGAAAACCTCACCATTGTGAGCTGTGATAACATCTGGTTTGAATGTATAGATAATTCTCAACATTTTGTCGATTACGTCAAGCTCTGACTTGTCAAGTTCTTCCTTTGTGTTACCTTCAACTTTTAGGATTCTTTCAAACAAAATCTTTTTACCTTTATAAGTTACTTCTCTGTTGAATCGAATACCGTTAAGCGTTATCCTATGTTGTTTCGGGTCCAAACCTTCAGTCTCCAAGTCGAATATCATCCGAAGAAGCTGGTCATAGTCATCAAACCCCTTGAACATTCTTTTTCCTGTTGAAATCATGAATTGTTCTTGGGGTGTTACAACCATATATTGTGTTCGTTTGTTCTTTGAATCAGTCGGGTCATCTTCCTTATTATCTTTCCTTTCACTATAAACTGGGTTTCCAGCTTTTTTAAAGAATTTAAGGAAATTATTGTACGACATTGGCTTTGTTGCATAAAACAGAATCTTGTATCCGTTTACCATTTTTTCCTGTGGTTGTTCACGGATACCTTGAACATCAAGAGCCTTGCACCATATTCCAGACATTTTCAATTGTTGGGCGACCATTTTCTTGTCTCCATCAAACAATCTCTTGCAAGCATCCTCAGTTGCCCATAGAAACGGATAAAAGGGTTCTTTTGAAATGTGTTTCAAATCATCATCTCCCCTTCTGTAAACTGTTATATAGTCATCACCATATGAATATTCCAAATTTACAATACCTTTGTCTGGGTCTCTGCCTTCAAGGAATTGTGCAATCTCATCCTGTGTTATTTTTCTTCTGTTTTCTGTCACCATAAAATTTAAATTAATCGATTGTAACAATGTTTAGACCAATATTTTGCATAATAACAAGTTCATCCGTGGAAAGTAAACTGACATTGTGATTTGTCATCGGGATGAATCTCAATTTTCTGATATCATTATCAGTCATAGCATATTTTGCATTAATGTTTAATGATTTGCAAAATTCAGCGTTTTGTGAAATACGTTTTTTAAGTCTTCCATGTGTGACTGTATACGCTTCCGTATCTTCTATACCAAATCCGTTATTGAATTTTACATAATTAACAAAATATGGATTGTTTTTAGTGATTAAGACAAAGTCATTTCCTCCAAGTGTCAATTGTGAAAACATGTTACCTGTATTGAATTTAACCACTTCCTTTTCGTTTGTAATATTTGCCATATTTTTATGTTTTAATTTATACTTTTCTTTAAATCTACATTTTTTTTTCCAAAAAAGCAAAATATTCAACTATTTATGTTTGAAAAATTGTTTTATTATGATAAATGAGATTTTTGACATCAAAAGCGGAAAAATGCAGAAGAAAGACGGCACAACTGTTGATATAATATATATCGACCCGAAGACGTCTGAAAACACATATCAATATAAGGATAAGATTAAAAGTGAATTCGGCGGTGTATGGCTTACGACAATGAAGACTTGGGGTTGGTTTGCTGGTAGGAATCCACAGGAAACTGTTAACACAAAAGTCAAGCCATGTCTTGAATTTCTTACAAGTGTTGAAACTACGGACAATGGCGAAAAGAGGGACGTTATGGAAATAATCAATCGTATACTTGCAGATTTACAAGGAGAAAACCTTATTGTCCCGAATGCTGGACCATCAAGTTTGAACGCTGACGATTCGAAGAAGCTGGAAGAAAAACTATTGTCTTTTAAGGCTGAGTTAATGAAACTCATGAATCCAGATGATATTAAAAAGAGACTGGAACCTATTCTTAACTTCAGATACAACAAGGGACATGAATACTCTTTTGTCAACGCACTTTTGATTATGGTTCAGGACCCACAAGCAACACTTGTCAAATCAATGACAAGGTGGGCTAAATACTTCAACAGAGATATCATACCCAACTCACCAGCAATCTGGGTTTGGAGACCAAACGGAAAACATGCCGTAAGCGGTGAACAGAAGGAGGCTATTAAAAACAAGTTCATTGAAAAAATGGGTAAGAAAAGTTATGAAGAACTGACACCTGGACAAAAAGAGGAACTTTCAATAAAACTGAATTCAGCTGGATTTGTGTCTGGTTTTAAGTTTTCACCTGTTTATGATGTTCGTTTTACAAAACAGATGGAAGGAAAGGATGATTTGGTTGCAAAGATGAACGATGCTGAAAAGGAATTCACAAATCAGTGGACGGATAACGAGTCCGAGGAAACAGAAGACACAAAAAAATACTGTGAGGCAACTATACAGGTTATTGAAGGAAGTGGTATAGACTTTGCAATAGTTGATGATGGTATGAACGGAGCGATGGGCTATTCATCAAATGACGGAAAGATAAGGATTCTTGACAGACCAATGAATGCTGGTTTCTTTAACACACTTGTACATGAGTTTTCACATGCATTGTTGCATCAGTCATTCCTTAAATCAAAAAGCGAGGAACTTAAAGACTATTTCATTGGAAGAAATGAGGGTGATGACCGTGTTGAACAACAGGCGGAACTTTGCGCTTGGATTGTCCTAAAGAATTTCGGTATAGATTTGAGACAATCTATAAATTATGTTGCTTGTTGGGGCTTGACAGACAAGGATTGTGCTTATGTATTCGACCAGGTTGCAAAAACAGCAACATATATTGTAGATTCCATAAACCGAAAACTTGGTGTACAGGACATTTACGAACAAACAAATAACAACACATTCCTTCCAAGTGGCGAAGAATTGGCCAAGATGTTCGGAGGAAAGAAAGGACAGGAAAAATATCTTCGTGGAGAACAGGAACTCCAATCAGAATTCAATTCCGTTTTAAATGAAATAAAGAATTCATTCTGGAAAACATACAGCACGTTGAAACCTTTTGATATGAACACTGTAAATGAATCAAATGAAAAGAAAAGTGCAATAAACAAAATATACAAAGTAACAAAACCATATACCAGTCATTTATACAGCGATGAAACTTGGAAAGGTGTTGATGATATAACCAACGCAATCAAAAGCCTTGGTTTCGAATGCGAGTTGACCATAAAAGACGGCGGTTACAGGAATTCACTTGGTGGTCATACGATGTTTGCTAATGGAAATGATGTTTCTTATTGGAAGGAATATAACATTTCAATCACAACGGATACAGGTGTTATGGTAAACGGTACAATTAATTGCCATGCGGCTGGAACTGTTGAAAACCCGTTTGAGCGCTATGATATGTCGCTTGTGTTATATTAGTCAATCGACTTTGATTCGGACTCTGTTAACATAACGGAATGTCCGCAACAAATCCTATAAGTATTATTCATGTATTCCCCGATTTCCAAATGGAAGTTGGGGAAAAATGTTTTTATTTCATAATAATCATTTGATTCTATTGGTAAAATATCATCAAATCTGACGAGTTGGAAAGATTCATTGTCAGACAAAATGTCACCAGTGTATTTATTTCCATGAATATTAATTGTAATTTGTTTCATTTTTGTTAAATTTTAATTTAAATTTTATTCTTCAAAGTGCCAACCATAATCAGATAGCATTTCCGAAACTTTTTGAATGTCATCCCCAAATTTAAGAACCATCCTCCCATGTTCTGGGTATTCGTCAAGATTCTCTATGTCAATCCATGACAGAGCAAATATCCTGTACGTTGCATATTCCATTGAATAACATGTCGTTTCTTCAATTGTTTTAAGCGGAAGTGTTGTTATAACTCTTTTGATTTGTGAATATGTTGTTTTGTCTGGGGAAATGTCACCATTCGAAAATGGTGAATCAATATCCCAACAAGGTCCCCAGACGAACTCTGGTGTTTCACTGAAAAAGAAGTCATATTCATACGTTCCGTCAGTGTTTTTACATACATGTTTTACATATACCAATACCATTTTGGCTAAATTAAATTATCATTATTAAAATCATCCAACAAATTATCAATTGCAGAATAATCTCCGTGGTTAATTTTATTTATTTCATATGGCTCGATTTTTATATCGGATAATTTGCTAATAACTTGATTGTAAGGCTCACCGAAACCAAAGAATAGCGGTTTTTCGTTAAATGTAATTGTATTTTCGTTTATCTCTGAAAAGCAAAGAGGGTTTATACCGTCAATACAATCCTGCATTGAAAAACAATAGCTTGTTTTTGCCAGAATAAGTTCGTTTTCGGTTGTGATTTTGAATGTTTTTGAAATACAATTCGCATCTGGTTGCAAATCTGGTATAAGTGCGCTTGGTACAACATTAAAAAAATCACCCCATACTGTATCGGTATCTGTAGTGAAATCAAATCTGTAAATATATCCACCATTGACTGTTCTGCCTACAAAATCAATAAAAGCCAAATACTCATCCATAATTTATTTTTCGTCTTCTTTTTTAATAACTTTATTTATTATAAAATTCTTCCTCATTATAGTATTCCAAATTTTTTCATATTGAGTATCTTTGAAAAATTGAAAATATATGTCAACTTCTTTTGTTTGTCCGATGCGATGGATTCTATCCATACCTTGTTGTATACTTGAAGGTGTATATTCAATGTTGTTAAATATTAATTTACAAGCACTTATGAGTGTTATACCAACACCAGCTGAATCTAGATTAGCAACGAAAGTTTTAATATTATCATCGTGTAAAAACTTATCAACAGCTATATCTTTTTCCTTTGCTGACATTTTTCCATTATAGATTACACCTTTGTCTCCGTAATAATCTCTAAGTGTATATAATTCTTCATCATAACAGCAAAATATAACAACTTTTTCACCTTTTGATATAAATTCATCAGCGAGTTTGATAGTGTTTGGCACCATTTGATTGGAACAATAACGACGATAGATTGCCCCTTCGAGCAAATCCTTGTTTAATTCCTTATTAGGGTCTGCTTCAAGTTGTGCCTCTTCATACTCATCCCATAATTTATCATATTCAGCCTTTTGTTGTGATGTAAAATCATAATATAGTTCATGTATTCTTTTTTCTGGTAGGCTGTTTTCAAGGTCTTCCTTTGTTCTACGTAAATAAAGGTGTGAAATTTTATCCCTCAACTCTTCAAGGTTTGATGCACCGTTTGTCAAGTTAATCATCCTGGCATGTTCACGAATATAAACCTTTAATCTGTCCTTTTCATCACTTGTAAGGTCATACCAGCTTGATTTATGTACTGAACGCAAGAAGAAGTTGGTCCATTTTTCCTTTTCTCCCTTTGCTGGAATCTTCATTGCATCACAATACCTGTTTACATAGAATTGCCAATCATGTGTAATTGGGTCGTCAAGCAATTTTAATAAATAATACAAATTCAATGGGTTGTTTGTAATCGGAGTTCCTGTTGAAAGGTAAATACTATGCGGTTTTCCTCTTTTAATTAAGTCATTGATGACTTTATATCTTATCGAGGTGTTGTTTGATAATAAGTGAGCTTCATCAATTATAATCAAAGACTTTCTGTCCGTAATATATTGTAACATCGGACTATTTTTGAAGGCTTCTTCTATGTTTGCTTTGCTTCTTGTTTTTGGGATTTGGTAAAACCTGTCTAAAATATCATAATTGATGATTACAAATCTGTTGTTTTTCCATTTTCCTTTTTCTTCAGCCTCTTTTTTGAGCTCGGCTACAGTCATGTTTGATTTCCCATTGGCATATCCTAGAAATTCCTCAAGCTCGGACTTTGTTTTATCATTAATGCTTTCAATGATTGTTATATCCCGCTCATCAACATACCAAAGTAACTCTTTCTTCCAGTTTGTCTTGATTGACGCTGGACATATAATCAGAATTGAGTCAAAATTTCCTTCAATAGCTGAAACTGTCAATGAGGTCGTTTTTCCGAGCCCCATTCCATCTGCTAAAATACACTTCTTTCTGTCTATCAGAAATTGAACTGCCTCTTTTTGATGTGGCAGTAACATACGGTTTGGGTCCTTGGATGTTGATAATTTGTCATATCTGTCAAAATCAATAACAGTATTATGATAGTCATCAAGCATAAAGTCCTTTCCAATAGCTTTTCTTGGCAAGAACATTTCAAGAGGCTCCATATTTTGACGATATTTCAAAAGACAATGTATTGAACGCTCAGTTTCACCGAAATAGAACAATACGAAAATCTTGGTAGGTGTAAATTCAATCTCATATTTTTCCTGCATTTTTACACCATACCAATCAGCAATTGGAATAACCTTGTTAATCACACGAGGATTAGTCGAATTGTTTTTAAGAATGTATTCAACCACAGATGCGTTTGATAACAAATCTTTGTTATTTACAAACACATCTCTCTTAGCCTTCAGAATGAAGGGGTTTTTTCCATTATATTTTTCTAATATTTCTATTGCCTCATTTCTGGCCTTAATTGTGTCAAACATCTATAACTACACTTATGTACTAATATATAAATAAAAATTCAAAAAAACAAATAATAAGAATATATAATATATATTATAATAATATATTTTTTTAAAAATATAATTTTATTAATACTTAAGTTAGTTAATTAAATATAATTGCTATTACTTAAGTTTATTTGTTATAAAATAAGTATACTATAGTGATAGAATCAGAAATTCCTTTTTTATCATCATACTCTATTTATGAAAGATAAAATAGGTTCAAATGAGTAAAAATAATTTCATCATTAAGGAAGATGTTGATGAACACTTGGATATTGTTGGTGGTCCAGAAACCGACAAACTTGACACTTGTATCAAAATCATCAAGAGTACATGGGAGACACCTGATGACTTTTGGGTTGTAGAGATAAAGGCAAGAATCAAGGACCACCATAAATACGGAATACCATCTGCGAGTATTGGTGGATTTGTTGGGACGGCTGGTAATCGTGTTGGATATTCAATAATATCAGGGAAAACATGTGAGGAAACAATAGAATCCTTGAAAAATGTAAACATAACACTTTTTGATTGGGCTACAAAATTCACAAACGGAGAAAAAAACATACAATCCACTGACGGAAACATGAATGCTGTTTATGATTTATGTAACAAGTTTTTCGCCAGGGCTTATTTTTCAATAAACAAAAGGAGTATGAGCCAAACAAAGAAGGCAGCGTCATTAAAAAATGGTGGAGAGTATGATTTTCTGAATGTTGCAATTTATGGAAAAGGATACAACCTCATAACTTTCATAGATTGTGACATTGACCCAGATGCAAAATCAAAACTTGATTTTAATAAGCGTGGAAGTGATAAAATCAAGGAATTGATTGATTTGTTAAAAAACAATGGAATTACAATCCTCAAAGCTGAGGAAAGTCATAACGGAATGCATATATATATTCCGACAAGGGAGTATAAATTGAATAAAAAAGTGATAGACGGTGAATTGTCAAATAATTTTAATGCAAGGGTAAAAACGATTAATGGAAACAAGTTTGAGTATTCAGACAACAGAGTGACAGACGAACCTATAAAATTCAAAGACAACTCATATATACTCCTCTATTCCCCATGTGGTAAAGAGCCTTCTGGTGAAGTATCTTATAATACCGATTTTCATTTGTTTCCAAAAGCAAAGAGGTATGGCACATCAAATGCTGGTGGTGAAAAATATGTTGCATCAAAGCCAAGTCACAACACAGAGACATCACCACATACAAGGATGTACAACAACTTGAAACAGAACTTCAAAACATACCAAATAAACGAATCGGACATAAGGTTGATGGTTGTTGAATGTGTCAACAAACTGTTTGAAACAAACATGAATATCAATAATATTGGTAATAAAGGTCCGTTAACACCAAATATGCTACTAACACCAAATGAAATTTTCAGAGACACGATTGACTTATACAACAAATGCAAAAGCATGTGCAAAACTAAAAGGGATTTCGCAAGGCTGAATATTGAGAAAATATTTGCAAATGACGCAGGATACCATATTTGGAAAAATTATGTGGTATCAATGACAGGATTAAACGGGGAAATGGAGCCTATGCTTGACAAACACGGAAAACAAGTGTTTGATAAAGACGGAGACCCGATATACAGACCTGTTTTAAACAATATCAAAAAAGTTAAAGCCAGGGATAACAATGGTAATGTGATAAAGAGTGATGATGGAACGGCAACTTTTGAGGAATATCCAAAAACAGCAATATCCTTTTTCCATTGGATAGAGAATCTGACACAATACAGGGATATTGACGAATTCGGAGGTCTTCCAACTAAAATTTTGGCTTACAATATAGGAAACGGGTATATTTTCGGTTATTTCAATCTCGGTTTGTTTATTGTAAATTCTTTTTCTGGAACAAAAACAGATGTGTTTACAATTATAAGGGAAATATGCCAATATAACAATATAATATTTTCAGTGTCAATGGATTTAGCTGGAATGCTATTAAGCCTTGGACTTTATACAAACGGCGATATACACTTAACAAAATTTGGAGGAAGAACGGTTAGAAAAATGTCGCTGACAACAAATAGGGATTTGTTAGGGGTTATATCAAAAATAGACAGCAGGTCTGATGAGTTTGAAAAGAAAAGGGAACAAAAGAAGTTAAATAATCAAAACGGTGAACCAGAAAAATCTGAAATCAATACAGACTTTCTTACTGATGTAATCAAAGACAAAGGCGTTTTGAATTTTGCATTAAAAAACCCGAAGGTTATTGAAAGTATATTTGAAGACCCGAAAATGCGTGAAAAATTAAATGACAACCCAGAAATAATAAATAAAATCATAGAAAAGATATTCAATGGCTTTAAGTTTCAACAACAGAACAGAAAGAAAAAAAATACCCATCACAAGGAATAGCAAATTCTTTGGGAACGAGGATTTTGATTTGGAATTAGGGTTTGCAAAGGAATATCTTGAACAAGATGCCAATCAAACCGTGATTTTATATCGTGTTGACTTACAAAAAACAAACGTAAATGATGTATATATTGAAGCTAAAAAAGACAATATAAGGTTTTTACCACCAATAGAACTTCCTGTAATATATGAAGTTGAAGATGCTGAAACAAAAGCATATAACACAAAGAACCAAAAAGCCATATTTGCACAAACTGGAAAACTTAAATTTTCTGTTTTGATATCAACATTGGAGGAGTTCGAATGTGACATAAGAAGAGGCGATTACATCGGAATACAAATCACACCAGAGCACAGGGAATATTTTACAGTTACAGACGACGGACGTGTCGGTTCAATGAGTAATAAATTCACATTATATGGTACAAAACCTTATGCAAGGACGATTTCAGCGGCACAAGTTGACCTTGGTGAATTCAACGGTTAAAAACAGTAAACATGAGCAGAAGATTTAAAAACATATTACCACTTAAAGATAAAGCCTACGGATATGAAAGAAGGATGAATCTGACAAAAGAGGTTTTGAAAGATTCAACACCAATACCACAACCGTTGGAGTATGATGACATTGACAAGGAATTCAAAAGATGGGTTGGTGTCGATTTGGATATTTCATTTGAAGGTGAAAAACTCCCGACCTTTGTTTTGTTTTCAAATCAAAGGTTTTCCGAATATATGCAGACATGGCAACACGTGGATGAAAAGCAGAATGTGATTTTGAATTTCAAAAGCGTCACAAGGGAAAACAACCCGAAGGCTGGAACAATTGTCGGAAACACAAGAAACATTCCTGGTGAGAGAACATATCTGATGAAGCGTGTCGAGGCAAGGGATAAAAACGACAGAAAATACTTTATAGATTATAGGGTAAAACAACCATTTTCTGTTGATTTGATTTATACTGTAAGTTTATTCACTAACAAATATGAGCTGCTGAACGAATTCAACCTTATGATGAACAACAAATTCAAAGCCATCGATTGCTATATACGACCAAACGGGCATTTCATACCGATGAAACTAACTGACATTTCAGACGAATCAGAATATAGTATAGACAACAGACAATACTATTCTCAGTCATATCATATAACAGTGATGGCATATATAATGCCAAGAGACAGTTTCAAGGTTGTTGAAAGAAGCAATTACAGATTGATAATGGGAGACCTGAACAAGAAAAAAAACACATATGCTGAAATTGAAGATATGCCGATATCATGTAAAAACGATATTCCATATGAATATGAAAAAGAGAAAATAACAGTGTACTTTGACAAGGATGCATCTGGTTATGAATTTACAATGGATAGTGATATTGTGGTAACCGATTTCACTTTTGAAAACATAAGGTCATATATGTTATACATAAATAATAAAGCGACAACACTCAAAGACAACATACATATCAAAAAGAATGACAAAGTAAGATTCACAAGGATTGTCAAATACAGGAACAACAAGGACAGTGAGATAATTATCAACGGTTATAATCCAACCGAGACAATAAAAAAAGAAAACATTAAAACAATAACAGACTAAATAAGTTAAATTATTGTTTTTTTTCAAAAAAACAATCTATTTATATTAGAAAAATAATAACGTAAAAAAACATATAAGAATATGATAAGTGATGCAAGAGGTGGTCATGTTTCACCTGGTATTTACACGAACGAAAAGGATGTGACATATTCTGTTAAAAGCCTTGGTATTACAAACCTTGGACTTGTTGGAGAAACATTATATGGACCAGCTTTTGAAAACATTCCCATCAAGGATTGGACGGAGTTCGTTGATTACTTTGGTGGTACTTCACCAGAAAAATTCAAGGGAACTGGCCTTCCTAAATATGAGCTTCCATATATAGCAAAAAGCTACCTTGAAGAATCCAGGCAACTGAACGTTGTCAGGGTTTTGGGTCTGTCTGGTTATGATTGTGGAAAAGCTTGGGTTATCAAGGAGGACGAAAAACCAGTTATAATTTTAAGAGGAAAACTTGTTTATGGCGCAAATGTTAATATTTGTGACGAAACAAGCGCTGACGATTTGGCCGAGGTTGTAAAATCCATAGAAGTTGGGCCTTATCAAAGCCAAACCTACAATACTGTTTGTGGTAAAGACACGTCAAAAACAGACAAGACTGGTCTGAAAGACGGAAATCGTTTTTCCATAAATGTTACAACAAATACAGGTACTGGATATGAAAATGAATACACATACAATGTATCATTAAACCCTTACGATGGAGATTATATTTACAATGTATTGGGTAGAACCCCAGAGAACGGAAATTGCCCAATCTACGTTGAGGCTATTTACGAAGGAAACCACAATCCAGAGTCAGGCGTAACATCAGGAGCTGTTACAGGAATTGAGTCTGCAACTATCCCGACAAACAAATATTACATTCAAACAAATTCTGAATATATTGAAGAGGATTCAGCATATACATATACATATGATGAAATCATGAAGTCGGCAATACCTCAAGGTATTCATCCAGTCAATATTGATTCAGTTACCACAACTGTAACGGATTTTACCGATGTAATAACATTCTCGACCAGTGCGGCAAACGTAAGTAATTATCTGTTTAAACAATTGGACAATTTTGTTGCCGTTGATTGTTACAGAAATTTCCGTGAAATGTACAGACCAGCACAAACACCATGGTTTGTGTCAGATGTCACCGCTAATTTCAAAAACGACAAACCAGAATCAGCAACCATGAAGAAATTGTTCAAATTCATAACAATTTCAGATGGCACCGCAGCAAATTATCAGGTTAAGGTTTCAATCCAGAGAATCGACCCGATTGAAGGAACGTTTGATGTTGTAATCAGGGATTACAATGACACCGATGTCAATCCTGTTGTCCTTGAAAAATTCTCAAGATGTAATCTTGTAGAGGGAAGCTCAAACTATATTGCCTTGAAAATCGGTAGTTCAGACGGTGGTTACGAGTCACGTTCTAAATATGTGACCGTTGAAATGGCTGATGATTCAGATTTGAGCAGATATATCCCAGCAGGTTTCATTGGTTATCCAATGCCTAGCTACACTTCTATACAGAGTGGCCATACAGTTAATGTAAGATATAACACTGAATTCGACACTTATATTAAACCGAAAAAACAATATTTTGGTATGAATTCAGACGTTCTTGATGAAGATGTCTTAGCTTACAAAGGTAAATTCTATTATGATGGCACGGATGATTCAAATCCTATCTTCTTGACAAACGGTTTCCATATGGATTCAATATTAAGCGTCAGCGGATTTGACGAGAGTAATATTTTTGTAAATGGAACCTCTGGATATGTGTTTGACACGGTTTCAAAGAAAAAAGTAGGAAGCGAAACTGGAATTCCACGCTTGATTAACGCATCTTATATCAATACAACGCTGTATAAAGATATTAATACGAGAAAATTCACATGTTACTTCTATGGTGGTTTTGATGGATGGGATATCAACAGATTAAGTAGAACCAACACTGATGAGTATAAAGCATCAAATTACCCAGTAAATAAAAATTCCACAATTTTCACAAGTGTGGAAGGCGGAATTGACGGAATGCTGAATTTACCGTCAACAGCAATTACAAGCGACTACTATGCTTACCTTGCTGGATACAGAGTGTTTGCAAATCCACAAGATATCGACATTAATATTTTCGCAACTCCAGGTATTGACTGGTATAACAACAGACTGTTGACTGAGGACGCAATTGATATCATCGAAGATGCCGATGACGGTCGTGGAGGAGACGCCCTTTACATCATCAATTCACCAAAATATTTGGATTATAATGAATTGGTTGATGAATTGGAAAGCTCAGAAATCAACACATCATATGGCGCAACATATTATCCTTGGGTTAAATATTACGACACAGCAAACAAAAAATATTTGGATTTGCCAGTCACAAAGGATGTTGTCAGAAATCTTGCAATGACTGATAACAAATCATTCCCTTGGTTTGCACCAGCTGGTATTGACAGAGGTAGCGTTAATTGCGTGCAAGCGCTTCACAAGACAACCTTGGCCGAGGAAGACGATTTGTATAAAGGTCGAATTAACCCAATAAAGACATTTGCTAAAGACGGTGTCAAGATTTGGGGTAACAAGACACTTTACACAACAGACAGTCCTTTGAATAGAATCAATGTAAGAAGACTTATGATTCGTGTTAAGAAACTTGTCACGGAAGCTGCTAAACATTTGATTTTCGAACAATATGACGATACTCTGGAAAAACAATTCAGAGGCTTGGTTGAACCAATCCTTGCTGATGTTAAATCCAACAGAGGTATTTTTGATTACAGGATTATGACTGAGGTTACTCCAGAAACGAGAGACCAACACATGCTCCCAGCCCGCATCCTTATCAAACCTACCCCAAGTTTGGAATACGTCAGCTTAACATTTGTTGTTTATCCAGAAAGTGTCGAGTTTGAAAATGACTAAAAAAAAATAATAAGTTACAAATAATATTAAAGGTCATCCAAGTGGGTGACCTTTTTTGTCTTCTTCAAACTATTTATGTATAGAAAAACCTTAAAACAATGATAAAATTCAGAAACAAAATATTATTCATTATAATGATGATTTTTTTCTTGCCGTGTTGTGATAACATTGGAAACATAAAATTACAAACGCCATCACAACAAGACACGTTGTTCATTGACACAGTATCACAAAACACTACAATGAGGACAACATATACAGATACAATCACACGGTCAATTCTAGATTCGATAATTACAAGTGACACATTACCTGCACTTGAAAGTTGGGCGTATCATGTGTTCACTGATTTTGAAACACACAAGAACATTTACAAGTATGTATACATCAAGGACCATGATGACAACTCACATGACATGTATATTGTTACAAACAAGACAGAACCATTTATAATTGAAAAAAGAACAATTCAATAAAAATGAAAAATCTCCAAAACTTAGGATTCATACCATCCATAATAGATGGTACTGAATTTATTTTCAGTGCACCTCAAATACCAAACATCCCGAACGAATTTTCATATACGAAATACATGCCGACAGTGTTAAACCAGGGGAAACTTTCAATTTGTGTCCCATGCTCAATTTCAGCATACCTGAATTGGAAAGAGAACCTGAAGGATGGTTCGAAAGACGACAATTGCATTGCATTGATGGATATATACAGAAGCAAAACAACAGACGGAGAAGGCATGACATACAAGGACGCATTTAGTTTTTTAAGAAAAACTGGCGTGACAAGCAATGAAGGTATTATGAAAATCGGAAAATATTGCAGAATAACAACAATCAATGACCTAAAATGTGCCATTCTGATGAATGGTCCTTGTCTTGGCGCATTACCAGTATATTCAAATGAGTTTGATTTTTGGAGAAACAAACCAGGAAGAAGACTTGAGGGATATCACGCTATTGCACTTGTTGGATATACATTTGACGGTTTCATCATAAGAAACTCATGGGGTACAGAATTCGGATTCGCTGGATACACAAAGATACCGTATGATGAATTCAATGAATTGCTCGAAATCTGGACAATAGTCGGCTAATTTATTAAAAAATAAAGATATAAAGTGTTTACTTTTGATGTAAATTAATTTTAATTTAAATTAAAATATCTTTAGAACATGAATATTCTTGTGACAGGTTCTAACGGACAACTTGGAAAGTGCCTGAAAGACACAGTGTATGTCCGCCATGCATTAAATGGTACAGACAACAATTACATTTTTCTTGACAAAAACACATTTGATATAACAGACAGAAATTCAGTAATCAATGTGTTAAAAGCCTTAAAGATAGGGATTGTCGTAAATTGTGCGGCATATACAAATGTTGAGGATGCTGAAAGCAACGAGGATGCGGCATACAAGGTTAATTCAGTCGGTGTTGACAATCTGGCATATGCATGTTATTTGAACAATGCATACATGATACACATATCAACAGACTTTGTTTTCAGTGGAGAAAGGGGAATTGTAGAACCATATAAGGAAGATGATGAGCCAAACCCGTTAAACATATATGGTAAAAGCAAGTTTGACGGAGAAATTTCAGCATTATGTTATCCGAATACCATCATAATCAGGACATCATGGCTTTATTCTGAATATGGGAAGAATTTCTACACAACAATGAAATCCAAGATTGTCTCACAAGAACACACGAAGGTTGTTTCAGACCAATTCGGTACACCGACAAATGCACATGACCTGGCAGATGCAATATATGAGATTATTGAATCAAACAAATATTTAGGAAAAAACGGGATATATCATTTTTCAAATACTGGCACTTCCACATGGTACCATTTTGCAAGGAAAATCGAACATATAATGCTTCAATATAACCTGATTCCGTTTACAACATATCAAACTATGTTCATGGCTTGCAACTCATATGAGTATCCGACAAAGGCAGTGAGACCGAAATACAGTTCACTTGATTCAACAAAGTTTCAAAACGAATTTTCAATTCAATTGTCAAACTGGGAAGATTCGCTAGAACAATTTATAAAGTCAGAAAAGTTCAAAACAAACTGAAAAACATTAGGTTTTTACGATTTTTATGAATATAATTATAAACGGAATTTTCATTCCGTTATTTTTGTATCTTATTGTGAATTAATTATTTAATGTTTGTTGAAAATTAATAATTTTTGTTTATTTTTTTTTCTGCCACATTATCAATAAGATAAAAATGTGGTGAATTTTTTGCAAAAATTTTCACCGAAATAAACTAATTATAATTTACAACTAGGAATAATTTTAAAATAAATAAATGTATGGATATTATAAAATCGAACGGAAGTAAGGAAGAATTTAACCAAGAAAAACTGAAAGATAGTATTTGTGCGGCTTTTGAGTCGGTTGGTGAAAAGTGTGATGAAGTGTTATTGGATGTCGTTTCCAATAATTTTTACCTGTATGAAAACATGTCAACAAAGGAAATTAGGAGACAAGTTGAGGAGTGGTTAATGTCGGTAAACAAAAAAGCTGCAAAGTCATATATTGAAAACAATGATGCCTGGAAAGACCTGAAAAACAAACAGGATTTTATAAGTTCATATATTGAAGCATCTAATGCTGCAACTGGTTCAAAATATGATGCAAATGCAAACGTAACTAGTAAAAATATCGTAACACTCGGTCAAGAACTTTATAAAGAAAACAATATAAAACAAAATAGGTATATTTTAACAAACAAGATTAAGTCTTTATACACAAAGAAATTAGCCAATCAATATTTACAGGATTTGGAAAGTCATGTATTATATAAACACGATGAATCTGGTACACCAGGATATCCATATTGTGTTGCAATAACAATGTATCCGTTTTTAATTGACGGTCTTAAAGGTCTTGGCGGTGTTTCTGTAGCCCCGACAGACTTAAAGTCTTTTTGTGGCGAGTTTATTAATTTGGTTTATTCGGTATCTTCACAATTCATGGGCGCAGTAGCAACACCAGAATTTCTAATGTATATGGATTATTTTATTAGAAAAGATTATGGTGATGATTACCTTGAAAGACTTCACGACATTGTTGAGGTAACAACAAAGAGAAGAACACTTGAGAAAGTCATTGAAAACTACTTCCAACAAGTAGTTCACTCAATGAACATGCCAGCAGGAAATCGTGGTTATCAAACCGTATTTTGGAATATTTCTTACTTCGACCACGAATATTTCAAAGGGGTATTTGGCGATTTCAGATTTCCAGACGGAACAGCCCCTGTTTGGGAAACATTGTCATGGTTACAGAAAAAATTCATGAAATGGTTTAACAGGGAAAGAACAAGATATCCATTAACGTTTCCAGTTGAAACAATGGCGTTATTAACTGATGGAGGTAATGACTATCTTGATAAAGAATATGCCGATTTTACGGCTGAAATGTGGGCAGAAGGTCATAGTTTCTTCTGTTATTTAAGTGACAGTCCAGACAGCCTTTCATCTTGTTGCAGATTACGCAATTCTTTGAAAGATTTGGACATTCAAGATGAAGACCATAACCACACAACACATCAATACTCAATGGGAACGGCTTCAGTTTCTACTGGTTCAAAATCTGTTATGACAATCAATCTTCCTAGAGTAATTCAAAACGCCACAAGACGTTATTTTGAGGATGAATATGGTATAAATTTCGAGGAAGGGAAGAATGTTGTTGAACTTGGTCTTGAATATGATAAAAAAGATTTGTATGAGTACATAAAGACCGATATAAGCGAACTAACAGAGAGAGTCCACAAATACCAAACAGCTTTCAATGAAACAATAAAGGATTTTTTGAAAGCGGATATGTTGGATGTTTATAACGCTGGGTTTATTGATATTAGGAAACAATATTTAACTGTTGGTGTTAATGGAATCACAGACGCGGCTGAATTTATTGGAATTACAGTAGGAAACAATGATGATTATAAGGAGTTTGTAAACAATATCCTTGAAACTATTAATATTTGCAATAGAAAGGATAAAACAAGGGATTGCATGTTTAATACTGAATTTGTTCCAGCTGAAAATCTTGCAGCTAAGAATTATAAATGGGATAAAAGAGACGGATATTGGGTTTCTCCAAATAGAAATCTTTACAGTTCATATTTCTACAATCCAGAAAATGAACATATTTCAATTATCGAGAAAATGAAATTACATGGTAGTGAATACGTAAAATATCTTGATGGTGGTAGCGCTGCACATCTGAATCTAAAAGAGCACTTAACAAAGGAACAATATAGAAAACTTCTGTCAGTGGCAGCTGAAAATGGATGTAATTACTTTACTTTTAATATTTTAAATACTTGTTGCGAAGATTGCGGACATATTGACAAACACACATTGACACAATGTCCAAAATGTGGAAGCACAAATGTTAGTTATTTAACAAGGGTTATTGGTTACTTAAAGAAAGTAAATTCTTTCAGTGAAGCAAGACAAATTGAGGAAAGCAAGCGTTTTTATAGTAAAGATGTTAATTAATATGGTAAAGTATTTACAAACAGAAGTCGTTTTCGAGGAAATCCCAACCGAAATATCACTGGCAATTAATATAACAAACTGTCAAAACAATTGTCTCGGTTGTCATTCACCATATTTGAGAGAAAATATCGGTGATGAACTGACAACGGACTCAATAGATTCATTGATAGAAAAGAACAAAGGCATCACATGCATTTTGTTTATGGGTGAGGGGAATGACAGGGAAAGGTTACTTGAATTGGCGGAATATGTCAAGAATGAAAAACATTTAAAGGTTGCCGTATATTCAGGTAGAAAAGAAGTTGAACCAGAATTTTATAATTTTTTTGATTACATAAAAGTTGGTCCATACATTGAAGAATACGGACCGTTAAGCAAAGAAACGACAAACCAGAGATTATATCAAATAGCCAATGGTGATATTGTTGATATTACAAATATGTTTTGGAAACATGATATTTTATAAAAAAAGGCTACCACATATAAGTGATAGCCTTTTTAATTTTAATTGTGTCTAGCCCACACATATCTTATTAAACCACAATCATATATCCTGGTATAACCAAGTTTTTCAGTCATTTCTGTCTCGGTCATTGTTAATGGCAAACCATACAATCTGTGTAATTTCTGTTTTCTGAATCCGAATTTGTGTTGTCTCTTAATCCCGTCAACAGGATTGAAATATCTGTAGTCTGGATTGACATAGCCGTCAAAATTGAAACCTAATTTGATGTAAAGGTTGTTTTTCTCATCCATTGTCCATCTTCTGTCCGCAAAAGACTTGATATAAGACGGATTGTAATTCTTTACAAAATACTTGAACAACTTTCCTCCAACACCTTGACAAATACAATCATTGTCACTAGCAAATCTTGTCAATTCCCATTTATCTGAGCCACATCTTTCACGTTTAAATGACATAACACCAACCAATCTTCCATTAAAGAATGCACCAATGTGCTTAGTTGACAATGCATACCCCTGGATGTGGTTTTTAGTTAAAAACTCATCAGCAACAGTGTTTTTGATTTCACAGATTTCACATTTTCTTCCAGGGACTTTCATTGAAAATTTACCAACACCCAATATGTGTTGAATCTTCTTGAATACCAATTCCTTGTTGTTTTCAAATTCATCTTCGAAGATTTGAATTAGTTTGATTCCAGCTGCATTGGCAAGTTTTAATTTTTGAAAGTGACTG
>Ga0247609_10000453_pt1 | contig 57273 bp, 57 predicted proteins | sample 172DNAGHGlowgp2_FD_193487 | JGI IMG/M metagenome (GOLD analysis project Ga0247609, IMG submission 193487) | Sheep rumen microbial communities from Palmerston North, Manawatu-Wanganui, New Zealand - 1728 DNA GHGlow gp2 | ecosystem: Host-associated > Mammals > Digestive system > Stomach > Rumen ... | reverse complement strand
GTCAACAATACATTCAAAAAATTTTCAATATCAGTCCTATTTCCATTACGCAACTCATTTGCTGTAATTGTGTTTCTAACAGAACATCTAATCATTATTCCTCCTAACAAATCTATTGAACAAAATTAATCTAAATACGAACCCCAGCCATTTAATAAGTATTATAATAAAGAAAAAGTGCTTTGTCAAGCACTTTTTTAATTATTTGTCAATGTCTTTAATTAATAACATCTTTGCTTCATCATTTAAATTAACAGAATCAACAAACTTTAATTTCTTATATTGACAATCAGTTAACCAATTACCATTAGGTGTTTTTAAATAACAATCACCCATTGTAATTTTATATTCAGTATCATACAAAGTTGCTACTCTAGGACAAGAATATTTTTCATAAACAGTCCTTGCAACTTGTGTTGTTCCTATTAAAAATGATACACCGAGAACAATTCCGATTATGAATAATATAACAAAAACAATTGTCCAAAACAAATCAGATAATGATGACATTTTATTCTCCTATTGAACATAAATTGCTAAACCAAGCATTGACAAAGCTGCTGCTCCAATACATAAAAAACCAATTACAGACAAATACTTAATCATATTAGTTCTCCTTAAATATTAATTGCCATTCCGGCGGTTAATCCTTATTACATAAACTAATATATCATATATTTCAAAATTGTCAAGAACTTTTTTTAGAAAATACGAATGATGGAATCTTTAATATATGAATCTTCTCCCCAAACAGTTCCATCTTTGTTATAAAACCCTGTTTTGTGGATATTGTCAGTAGTTACATAATAAATGTCGCCAGAATTTTTAACATTCAGAACTTTACAAATAATTCCATTCTTAGTGCGAATATGTTTACCTTTCTTTAATTGTGATAAATCAACCATTTATTACTCCTTACAGAAGTATTTATTTTTAAAAATAAAGAAAGTGCTTGTTTCCAAGCACTTTGGTTTCAAATTGTAAGAGTTTTGAACAACTTACCATTCAATATTTAATGTCATGAAAACTTTTTTGTTATCAACTTCAAAGTCAACATCAACATCAAAGCCATTCAAATCCAAATGATTAGCAATTCTATCTGAAACTTTTTCTAAAGTTTGTGGACGAACTTTTTCCAACCACTTATCCCATTCTTTATCACCAAAATCAATATATAAAGAATGGTCTTTAGCATGCTTTTTAATCTTATCATAAATAACTGCTAACATTTCTGAAACAGTCTTATTGACATTAATTAAACGAACCGTTGGAACAATCTTTGCTTTCAAATCTTTTGCTCTAAAGGCATTAGGAACATTGATTTCAGAAGTTTTTTTACCTTCTTCATATCTTTTAAATGCTTCATCCAATTCTTTAATGAAAGAACCATATTCAACATTCTCATCATTCTCATCATTTACTTTAACTGGGCTATCACAAAGAATTTTACGTTCACCATTAGAAACCTTTTCCATTTGTTTAGTAATTTCTTTGTTCATTAATTCTGTTGCTTTCTTCAAATTAGATTCAGCAAGTTTTTTATCTGATGTTCCTTCCAATAATTCTTTAATAGAAACAGTTGACCCATCAGTTGCCAATGCCAAAATATCACCAAAAATATCATCTAATGTCTTATTAATAATAGTTTCAGCTTTTTTGTGTTTGCAACCACATTTACATTTTGGCTCTTTTTTCCATTTGTTTTTCATATATATACTCCTAAACAATATTATTATTCTTTTTACTCTCTTAATATAACACGTTAAAAACCATTTGTCAATATTATTTTCCATAAATATTATCATAGGAAATAAGGCTTAAATTATGACAGAAGAATATATCTTTAATAAGGTATTCAAAAACCATCGTTTTTTACAAAAGTTAAATGAATCTAGTGTTGATGGTCAACTTGATAAAAAATATGAAAAATTAATGTCTTTGATTGATTTATTAGGTCAATTTAAAAATATTTACTTTTCCAAGCAAAGTCAAACAGTTAGTATCATTGCTTTTTTAAATGATAATCCTACAGTTTACTCAACCAATGATAAATCATTGGATGAAATTCATAATAACATTCAAGAAGAAACAAAAGATTTAATTGTTAAATCTCCTTTTAAAGCATTTAATAATGACATTAGAGTTATTTTTGCTCAAGGGTTTGTTAAATCATCTTCATTCATTTTATCATACCCTGCTATTCGTATTCAAATAGCCTTAAAAAACCTTTCCTATGGTATTGGTGGAATTTCATTTGTAAAATCTTCTGGAACAAAATATGGTTATGGAACATTTGATAAAATATTAAGTTCAGAAGGAATGTTCTCTTATAATTTAAACAAAATTAAATCATTCATTGATGACATTTATACAACATTAGAACCTCAAGAGGATTTAATAACAAAATTAGACACATTTGATGATAGATACCGTCTTAAAACATACAAAGAAAATGAAATATTAGATACTGAAACAGTTAATATTAGAAAAGATGGTATGGTAAATATTATGAAATCTGATAAAAGTGGCTTAATACCATTTATTTACACATCTCAAATTATAACTAATTCAACCCCATTACCAATAAATTCAATGTCAGACCTTCTAATTAAAAATCTTGAAGTTATGAGAACAAAATGTTCATCATTTGATTTATATACAGCTACAATTAAAGATTCTACAAGTTTATCTGAAGGTAGAATTCCTTTAACACAAGAAGAAATTGACCTTAAAAAACAAGAAGATAGAAATGACATTATCAACTATCTTACATCTATGCTTAAAAAGAAAGAAAATAGAGATTATATTTTTGATACAACTAATGCTATGATTGATGCGTATATTGATTCAATTAAAAAAGCGTCTAAAGGAATATTTAATGAAGATTATGCTAACTCATCAAATATATCAGCATCATTAAGAATTTATCAACCTGAAATTCTTGCTCCGTATGCTGTTGTATTTTTAGAAGGTTCGTGGGATTCTCTTCAAGGTGATGATGCTAAAATGATACTTAAAAAAACTTTTAACATTAATGAAAAATCAATACCTGCTGATAAATGTCTTATTGGATATTTTGATGGTATGTCTGAACCTTTAGCAGATGCTTTTGTATGGATTAGAGCTTCATCTAAAGATGAATGGAGAAAACTTAATATATCAGTTAAAGGAGGATTAACTGGTAAAGGAGCAGGAGCTTCTATTACATCAATTAAAGACTTCATATTTAATTATGAAGGAACAGAAGGCGTTAGAAAAAAATACAAAGACATCCATAATTGGAATCTTACTAGACTTGGTGAATTGTTAAAAGAACGTTATCCAGAAGAATTTGATGTTTTCTTAATTCTTTCAAGCATACCTTATAAACAATTAAAAAATGACCCATCACAACTCTTAAATGCTTTAGGAAATAAAGTTAAATCAAGAAGAATCAAGGATATATTTGAATATATTAACACTAACCTAAAAATGGCTTCATTTATTATGGATTGTTTAAAATCTGCTTCATTTGAATTTATTCAAATGAATGCGACTCCTATTGAATCAGAAAATGGTATTCATTATAATTGGAGGGCTCAATATCCAGCAGTATTTGTAGGTGATGTTCATATTGAAGAACCTTATGATAAAAAATCAGGTTATACTAAATTTCATATCATGTAAAGCATTTTCAAGAATTTTAAAAAATCATTTTTATGAGCTTTTTTATCCTGCTTGTAATAATTATAATAATCATTAAATATTGATGATTGTCTAGCTAATTTTATCCAAGCATCAGGTTTCTTAATATTATGTTCTAAAAATGTCTTAGAATATGTTTGTGATAATTCTCCATAACATAAAATTGATAAATTCTTCATCTGTATTATCAAATAATTATTAAACTCAATATTAGTTGTTTCAATATTAGTATCAATCTGCTCAATAATCATTGACAAATAGTCTTCGTAATCTTCATAATTTCCATTCAAGATTGCTTTAACTATATCATATGATAAGTAAACTTTTATTTCTTCCTTATCTTCAATAACATTCTTTTCAATAAAAGGTTGTTCGTTTTTTGGAAAAAGTATTTTGAGACATATTTTCTTATGGAAGTTAATATCAATATATTTGGTAATCTCTGTTCTCATAAAATGAATAAATCTTCCAATATTCAAAGAATTATAACCTGTTCCATAAAATTTATCATAAACTTCCTCTGAGAACTTTTCAAGAAAGTTCTCATATTTACTTATATCATTATAATAGAATGAAGATACCTTCATAAGCCATTTCCTCTGATTAAATGTATTTATAAGCACATTTAACAGATTTTAGATTAAAACAGAATCAATAAATATTTTTATGAACAAAGTATTTGTTTAAGGATTATTGTAAATGAAGGTTTATACATCAATAAATGAAAAGTCATTAGCAACATTAGTTGGTGTTGTAATGACAACTGAAGATAATACAATTCTTTTTAAAGATGGTTTCAAATTAACAATTCAAGATAAAGTTTCAGCACATACTTACGGATTAAAACGCTGCCTTTCACACATTAAATCAAAAAATATTAAACAAGAAGATATTACTCATAAACTTTATGATAATGTTAGGGTTGATATTGATAAAGAAATGAATGATAGAATTGATGCTGACCCTTATATTAAAAGATTTACTGAAACTGGTATGAAAATAACTGCTACAAACAAAGATTTAACTAAAACAGATAAAGAAATGCTTTTTCAAGCTAGTTTAGAAATATCTCCAAACAATTTCAAAAAAGGTTATGAAAGATAATTTTTCCATAAACATTCAATTGCTTTAGAACCAGAATTAGGACTTTGGAAAGTTGTTTTTGTGAATTTTGAATCAAGAATACGATAAAGTTCATTGTCATAACCAGATAACAAAACTTTTCCTTTAAATGTCAATAACCTTTCACATAAATCAATATGTTCTTCATTAGTCATTTCAACTTCATATGTTTGATTTGATAATCTCGTTTCTCTAACATATGGTGGGTCAAGATACATAAATGTTTTCTCATTATCATATTTGTCCAATAATGCCATAATATCTTTATGTTCAATTATTACAGATGATAAACGATTATGGATTTCTGGTAATTTATCAATCATTGAAAGATAATCAGAACAAGATTTACTCATATTTCTTCTTACAATCATTGTTGTAGAAAATCCACCAACTCCATTAAATGAAGAACGATTTACAAAAAGATATTTGTAAGCTCTATCTTCTAAAGATAATTCACCTCTTAAATCATTCTTAAACTCTTGTCTAATTTCTTCAGAATAAAATGTTAAATCCATTCTTTCTTTCAATCTTTCAAACATTTCTTTATCTGAAAGAACTTTGAACAAAGAATAAACATTTTCACCTAAATCATTATAAACTTCTAGTGGAGTTTTTTCTTTTTGAAATAATACAGAAGCTCCACCACCAAATCCTTCTACATATACTTCATAATCTTTTGGAAATTGGTCTATTATAATATCAGTCATATAAGATTTACCGCCATAGTATTTAATTGGTGATTTCATTTAATCTCTCCAATGAAAATTCAACTTGTTCTTTAGAAATTTCTGAACCAAAACATTCTAATCCTAATCTTTTACAAGCTACTGCTGTTGTTCCAGTTCCTATAAATGGGTCATAAACAACTGAACCTTCTGTTCCATAAATTCTTAAAAGTTGTTCACATAAATCACTTGAATAAGTAGCTTTATTTAACTTATTTGGACCATCATTATTTGGAGCTTCAATAAAATTATAAATGTTCTTATAAAATGTTTGTCCAGTTTTAGCTACTTGAGAAACTTCTTTATTACATTGAAATGTTTTATATTCATCTTTACGACAAAATACAAATACATCTTCTGTGATTCTTGTAAGTTTATTTTTTGAAACATTATTTGGTAAAGCATTTCTCTTTTTCCAAACAATTCTATCAGCAACCGTAAAATTAGTATTTCTAATAATATCAGCAATCACTAACCAAACCAATCCTACACCTTCTTTATTAACAGTTCCATCCGAACCATAACTCATATTCCATAAGATAACACCATTTTCTGCTAATATATCATTGAACTCATTGAATAAAGATATTGTCCAAATGATATATTCTTGCTGAGTCATTGTGTCCATATAAATATCATAACGACCTTCGTGATTTTCTCTAGCTTTTTCAGAAGTGTTTGGTCTTCCAGTATTATATGGAGGAGATGTTAAAATTACATTTATCTTCTGACCATTATCTTTGAAACGCTTAATTGTCTCAAAACAATCTTCATTAAATATTTCCATCTTGTGATTCCTTTATATGTTTAATTCTTTCTTCTGTCATATACTCATTCCAAGCATATGTTATTCTTTCACAAGCCATATCAAAAAATTCTCTATTCTTTTCAATACCAATGAATTTACGATTTGTTTTAATACAAGCAACTCCAGTTGTTCCACTTCCCATATATGGGTCTAAAACAATATTTCCTTCATCACTTCCAATAGGAATCATATTTTCAATTGGCTCTAAAGGTTTTAAAGCAGGATGATTCCATTCCTTTACACCACCAATTGTATAATGATAATCAGTTCTTTTTTGATGATAAGTTCCTGTTAGAGTTCTACCTTTCCAAAGATGAACACAATAATCTTTGTCTTGATATTTTCCTCTAACATTTGGTAAGGCATTATTACGATAAAGGCAAATATCTTGCCAATTCCATTTATTTGCCTTTGCTAATATCAAATAATCAATAAATTGCTTTTTAGAACACCATATCTGCCAATTTATTGCCTTACATACTCTCATAAACTCTGGTATCATAATATCTAAATTAAAACCATCTGAAATATCAGCTTTAATCAATTTATCATATGATTTACGAGCCTTTTTCTCCATCATTGCTCCCATATTATCATCAGAATGAATTACATAAGGAGGGTCTGTATGAATAAGAGTAATTGAATTATCTTCAATTTCTTCCTTCATTACTTCCACACAATCTCCGTAATAAAGAGTACAATTTCCTAATACAAAAACTTCTTCAACCATTTAATCATCCTTTGATTGTTGTAAAATCATGTTCTTTAACAAGTTCTATTTTATTACCAAGTTGATTTAATAACTTATCATTATGTGTTACTAAAAGCATATTCTTCTTTAATGATTTTATACACTCAATAAGCATATCAACACCATTAATATCTAAACCACTTCCATCAATAATTTCATCAAATGCTAAAAAGTTAATTTGACAATTATTTAGTGTTTCCCAAACATCTCTAAAAGCAAACATTAAAGCAAATGTTATACGACCTTCTTCACCAGTTGAAACATAATCATAATCAAGACCCATTTTAGTAATAGTCAACGACATATCATTATTGAATGAAACTTTATGTAAAGAACCAAGTTTAACAAGATATTCCATGATACGTTGATTCAAAAATGCTAAAGACCTATCAAGTATTGTTTTTCTAATAAATGATGAAGGACTATTCAATAGCTTTAATAGGGTATTTTGATTCTCCAATTCTTCACTCATTGAAACAAGTTTACTTTCATCTATTTCAACAATATTCTTTTTCATCTCTTCTATTGATTTTTCTTGTTGTTCAAAAGGATTCTCATTTAATTGTTCTTGAAGAAGCGTTAAAGAAGTTTTTGCCTTTTCTAAACTTTCCTTATTAGAAATAATTTCATTCATGCTTTTATATAAGCATTTAGGCATCTCACCAAGTTCAATATAAGGTATTTGAGAAAGTTGTTCCCTCATTTCTTTTAATCGTTGCTTCAATGATTCAATATTTGAATTAGCGTTTTGAAGTTTAGAATAATCAGCTATCTGTTCAGAAACAGTTTTATAAATTGTTGGAACATATTCAAATGTTCTTTCCTTGAATTCACTTATAATTTGATTTGATTCAAGAATTTCCAAATCACATTGATGATATGATTCTTCCAACTTTGATAACTCGTAATTTTTCTGTTTCATATATGTAGCAAATTTGGTAGAAGTAATTTTACCACCACAAGTAGGACAAACATCTCCTTTTATATTTGCTATCTCTTCTTTTTTAGCTTCAATTTCTTTTGATAATCTTTGAAATGTTGGTAATAAATTCTTTTTCAAATGTTGTTTTTGTTGTTCCCATTTAAGTTTATCAATATTATATTTCTCTTGTTCTTGACGAGTATTTTCATTCAATGTATGCTTAGAAGTCTCTTCATCAAAATTGATAATACTAAGTCTTTTTACTAAATCTTCATATTGATTAAGGTCTCCTTCAACTTTTCCAATATTAGCTTCAAGAGTTACTTTAAGTTGCTGATTTTGTTGATTCACCCCCTGTTGCATTAAATAATTTTCAAGCAACTTAAAGTTCTCCATTTCTTTATCAAAATCTATTTTACCTAAACTATTAATGATTTCTTCACATCTTAGTATTTGTTGATTAATGTTTTCTATGCGTGTATTTTTAGCAACAATCATTGATTGTGTCTGTTTTTCTATACTTTCTAAAAGATTAGCATTTTGAGTCTTATATGTGTTGATTTTGAACTCTTCATTATTAATATCATTCTTAGTATTCTTAATAAGTTCTTTCAATGCTTCTATTTTCTTTGAAATAATATCAATACCAAGTATCTTTTCTAATATTGCTTTTTGATTAGTCAATGATTGATTATAATACATTGGCACTTTTCTTGTTAAACAAGCTATTTGGTCAAATGTCATCTCATTTATACCAATGATATTCTCAATCTCTTGTTGTGTATCTCTTGAATCACCTTGTGATTCATCAGAAATTACATTTTCTCCGTTTCTTTTAAGTGAGAGAATATTGGGTAATCTTCCTCTTGTAATTTCATATTCAACATCATTTTTAGAAAATACCAATGTTACATACATATTCTTCTTATTAATATTATTAACAAGAGACCCAAGTCTTATTTTATTGTTTATTGAATCGCCATATATAACATAATGTATGGCTTCAAATATAGAACTTTTACCGATACCATTTTTATCATCAGGGTTTTCACTTTTATCCTTATTGACACCAGTAATTACCCTTAAATGGTCTCTATTAAGGTCTATTGTTTGTGGAACATTACCAAATGATAAAAAATTGCGTAATGTAATTTTCTTGAATTCTAATCTCATAACACCTCACTTGTTATGTCTAATTATATCATTTTTGGATATTTTTGTCAATAATTTCTTTGGCAGAAGTGTAACTTTTAGCAATCATTAACGCTTCTTCCTCATTCTTTCCTTCATCTATCAATTGTTTCCAAATAATAAATTCATCTCTAGTCATTAAATCATCAGTGATGATTCCCATTTCTTTAAGAACATCATATACATCTAAATCAGACATTTCTTTCGTATAATCAGTCATTTACAACCTTACTAATAATATCATCAATGTGATGTTTAACGTTAGCAACTGTTTCAACGACAGATTTACTTGGATTTATCTTATATGTTCCTTCAATAGTTTCAGTTGGATGACTTCCAATAGCAACAACAACTTCATCAAAAATTTCCTCATAATGATTACCATTAAAGTCACCAATGACTTTTTTAAACCCATTTTCATCTATTTGAACATCTTTAACAATGAAATTACCAAGAACTCTTACTTTCTTATCATACAACTTCTTATAATCACTTTCTTCAATTCTCATATCCCAAACATTACGTCTTACAAAAATTGTTGAACTTCCTTCATTTACCAATGCACAATCTAAAGCAACTTCACCACCACCAATTACTGCAAGTTTATCTTTACCAACTTTAATATCTTCTTGATTCAGATAATCCTTATAAGTAATTGTATTATCAATACCTTCTAAAGTATTTGCTTCAGAACCTGAACAATCAATTACTAAATCATATTCAGAAATGGCTTTTTCAACATCAAGGTCTGAAGAAGTATATACTGTAACATTTTCATGTTCAACAATATGTTTAACATCATCAAAAATTATTTTAGCAGGAATTCTATCCTTTGGAATCATCCATAATTCACCACCAATAAAGGGACTTTTTTCATATATGTCTACCTTGCAACCAAGATGACTTAAAAACCAAGCTGTTGATAACCCAGCAACACCTGCTCCAATAATAGCAAATGATTTAGAAGTATCAAATATATTATGATTCTCAAATATTAATTTTTCGTTAAAATATTGTTCAGCAAAGGTTGCTTGTAATCCTTTAATGTCAACAGGATTTTCATTACGACCTCTAACACAAGTCCTCATACAAAACCTATTAGGACATATATATCCGCAAACTCCTGAAAAAGGATTTTTTGAATACAAATACCCAAACAACTCATTAAACTTCTTAGCTTTATAAAACTCAATCATTAATTTAGGGTCTATTTCACAAGGACATGATTTAGAACAAATACCACATCCAATACAACGACTAACTTCTTTATCAACATCAATCATTTGTTCACCTCTAAAGCACAAACATATGTTTTACCCATTAATTGAAATGATGAAGTATCTCTAAAATTATAATAACAAAAGAGAGAAATCAAACTTCCAGCAAAAAATATTCCCATTAAAAATCCAGTAAACCAGTTACTCATTGAACAATTCTCCTTTTACTAGCCAATTTCCAATACTTATCATCAAATGTTTTATCTGATGTATGTTCTTCAATACATTGAAGTTCAATTCCAACAAATTTTACAACATCACCTATTTTATATTCCGTATAAGGTTGCCATTCTTTATTTCTTAAAACCTTGTAAACAAAATTATTAAACCCAGTTTTAACTTCTTTAAATATTGTCATTACATAATTCCTTTACCGTCATTATTAAGAATACGATTAACTCGATAAAACGAACAACATTTTGGAATATCTTTCAATCTTCTTGCTGAAATATAAGTCATACAACTTCTTAATCCACCTAGATATTCATCAATCGTATCTTGAACAGGTCCTGAATAAGGCTTTAACGTAACAATTCCCTCAGATGCCCTGTATTTTGCCATACCATTCCAATGTTTATCTTGAGCAAACTTTGAACTCATACCATAAGCAAGTTTGAATTTTTTTACTTCATATATTGGTTTATGTGCTTTATATAACACTAAACAATGATGATTATTTATAGTAAAACAATCAGAATCAGTAATGAGTTTTCCCTTCTTTGTTGGATTTCCATTTTCATCAGTTAATGCTCCATAAGATTCTTCATCATCTGCTTCATATATACCATATCCATATTCATTAGTGCGATACATTTTCTCAATGATTTCACCATCTGCTTCATCACTACCAGCAACTAATGAACCAACCATTACAAAATCAGCACCTGCTCCATATGCTTTATTAATATCGCCGACACAGTTAATTCCACCGTCAGCACAAATCATACCATCAACAGCATGAGCAGCTTCAGCACATTCAATAACAGCACTTAATTGTGGTCTTCCACAACCTGTTTGTTTACGAGTAGTACAATTAGCACCAGGTCCAATCCCACACTTTACAATATCTGCTCCATTAAGAATTAAATCTTGTACCATATCACCAGTAACAACATTTCCAACCATAATTATAATATTAGGATATTTTGAGCGAATATTTCTAACAAATTCTAATAGCTTTGTTATATAACCATTAGCAATGTCGATACAAAGGTTTTTACAAAGACCTAAATCCAATACTTTACAAATCTTTTCATAATCACCATCTTTAATACCAGTTGATACAAAAACATAATCAAGAAACATTAAATCCTTTTCATCATCTCTTTCATCAACAATTACATCTTTATACTTTTCAAGAAATTCTTTCAACTCATCATATGTATAATGCTTATGAAGACAAGTGAACATAAGATTTTTAGCCATTACCTCAGCCATTTTAAATGTACCTGTTGTCGCCATATTAGCAGTCATTAAACCATTACCATAAATTCTTTTATCTGACCATTTAAATTTATATTCTCTGTAAACATTAGGTTCACTTCTTGAATTAAGTGTTGAACGCTTCGGTTTAATTAAAACATCACTATAATCTAACTGTACATCATTTATAATATCTGTCATTTCTTTTTCCTCATAGTTATTATATTAGCAATTACATCAGCAAATATATCCATTATCAATTCAATTAAGAATTTAAACATTAATTAACTCCATTGACATTCATTAAACCACCAATTCTCTGTAAATTCTTGCTATATCTTTGGAGCGATTATTCTCAATATCCATATTAGTCAATAATTCCCCAATTAAAGAATCAATATTATCGATGTTTTTCAGAGATTCTGTATCAACATTATTATCAATGACCATCTCTGAAGGATATATAATAACATCCTTAATTAATGGTATTTTATGAAGTTCATCATCAAGTCGATTTAAATCAATTTGTTTTAATTGAACATCATTAATCAATTTAAGTATCATATTACTTCCAAATTCAATAGAAGTCATATCACTAATATTAGTAGAACAATATTTTGGAGCATCTAACCATTCATAATATTCAATATCATTTGTATCTGTATCAAGAATAGCGAAACCTTTATTATGCCAATCATTTGAATCTGAAAAATCATGAGAAAAACAATTACCAATATATGTGATATTATTCTTCTCTTGTCTCATATGAAAATGTCCACAACAAATCCTTCTAGGACCTTGATAATCAATTGGTTTAAATTCACCATCATAGACGACTGATTTATTAAATGAAAAGGTTGGTATTTCTGGATGACAAAAAACATATTCTGGATGATATTCAGAAATCAATTCAGGTAAACTTTCCCCTTTAATTAACCAAGGGCATAGCAACATATTATCAACCATTAAAGGTTCATAGATTACTTCAATACCAATATCACCTTCTGGTATTACAACACTTGTTACATCACGTCTATCAAGATAATATAAATCATGATTTCCAAGAAGCAAATATCCATTACCTCTTGCTAACTGTCCAAATTTATAAAGACCTTCGGTACCATATTTTAATGTTTTATTGTTCGTATTCGGTCTAACATGATACCAATCTCCTAAAAATATTGCTCCATCAATGTTCATATCTCTTGTTGTATCAATAATAAAATCAAGAAAATCCAAACATTGTTGATTATATTCATCAGAATTTGATTTATTTCCAAAGTGTATGTCTGTGAATAATATATACTTCATTAATTCAATCCATAATCATTTTATTTACAATAACAGTATAACCCATTTCATGTATTTTGTCAATAAATATTTGTATAATTAAAGGATTAGTAATGGGAGCTTTTAATACAACATTAGGATATACTACCGTTAATAATGATTGGGAATCTTTAACCGATAAAGAATTAGCCAAACATGATTTATTAATGGTATTATATACAAGAAAGGGAGAATGTGATTGGGACCCTAGTTTTGGTACAACAATTATTAACAAAATTTTTATGCCAAAGACTGAAGCATTAAAAGCTGATATTATAGATGAAATTAAAACAGTATTTAATAATGAACCAAGACTTACCCTTAATAATATTGAAACATCTGAATTACCTAATGGTTGGGTTTTTTATTGTGAAATAAGTTATTTAGAAGGTATTCCTGAAGAATGGAATTTCAGTATCACAGAAGATGGTATTAGAGTTGAATCAACAGGTAATTATCCGTTGGGGGCTTAATAATGAAATTAGATACCATATATAACTTCAAACCACAATTAGAAGAATCAATATTTTTTAAAGGTAAGATGAACCTTTTTAAAAACAATGATTATATCACAGTACTTAAAGACCCCACTACAACTGAATTACAAGGATTTATGAATAAAAGTTCTAAACACGAATTAAGAGGTCTTATAACATATTCTGAAAACGGAAATGAAGAATATTATTTTTGGGATGCTTCATTATTAAATCATTATGGGTTTTACCAAAAATTTGGATTTGGTGATGATGATGGAGATGTAAACTTTATCTTAACAAAAGATTCAATATTATTTCCTCAATGGATGATGAACCCAAAAGAATTTGGAATAAAAGATAAAGATAAACTTTATAATATCCAATGTGATATGGAAATGGTTACAGAAGATTATGTAATCAAAAAACTTTATCCAAATGGCTTTAAATTAGGAGTTAGTTACTAATGAAATCAGTAGTTTTATTACCAACAATGTCAGGAAAAATAGATTTCATTGGAGAACCAGTGAAAGCAATTGGTTATGATATTCATAAGACCAATAAAAGAACAAGTACAATAGCAATTTATACCACAAATATGGTTGGGAGATTTTATCTTCAAGGTTCATTAAAAAAGGAACCAACAACTGAGTTGGATTGGTTTAATATTCCTTTAACAGATAATACACCTTATATTGAATTTAATAATTTTGACCCATTCCATGTAACACATGATAATCGTTTTATAAACATTGATGGAAATTATTGTTGGTTAAGAGGTAAAGTTGATAGAACATCTTATTTAAGAATAAACAGAGTACCAACACCCCCATTTGATTCTCACTCAAATATTATTGATAGAGATTCAATAAATGCTGATTATTCTAAAGGTAATTATAATCCAACACCATTAAACCCAATTTATGACCCAATGTATTATAAAGAATGGCATATTGACCATCAAGCAGCTTATACAAGAAGTTTAATGAGTTATCATTTAGGAAATATTGAAAAGGTAATGTTATGCTATTAAATGATAATTTTTGGAAATGGTTTGGTAATTCAAAAATGAAAACAAAAGATGGTACACCAATCATCTTTTATCATACAACATATAATGATTTCGATGTATTTGAGCCAGTTATATTTAAAAATGGTAAAACAATTATTGATAAAGAAAATGGTCGCCAACAATACTATTTTACAAAACACTATTCTTGGGCAAAAAATTATGCTGATGAAGAATTTTCTAAAGATAAGAAAAATAATGTAAAAATTTTAGAAGTATTTTTAAAATGTGAAAATCCATTGGTAGTTTTACCATTGAAAAAAACTCTTAATCAATGGTTAAGTTGGTTTCAATCTAAAAATATTAATATTACAATAGAAGATTTATACGAATTAACTTATGATACACCTTATATATCAGATAATGAATATATTAATAAAAGATTCACTGATGATAAATCAAAAGAAACATTTGTAAATTATGTTTTAGACAGTAATAATAATTATAAATTACCATTTTGGAAAATTATATATTATGATAAACACAAATTAGTTAAAATTCTTAAAGATTCTGGTTATGATTCTGTTATTATCAGAGATACAAATAGAGGAAATAATAATAAAAATTTATCAGTAATAGTATTTGATAGTAATCAAATTAAATCATTAGATAATAATGGAGATTATTCAATGGAAAAAAATAATATCAATGAAGCATATATTCTCAACGAAAAATTTTCAATGGATAATTGGACTAAAAAAGATTTTGATAAAATCATTGAATTAATACTTCAAGAAGATAATACTAATCTTGAAAATAACGCAGGAGATTGTTGGGAAGTTCAACAATTAGAATTACCAGATGAAGTTAAAGAACTTATATTACAAGATTATATAACAAAACAACTTCCAAAAGAAGATGCTTATATGAGTACATATAGAACACAATTTGCTCCAAAACCTGAAGATTATACTTTTGAAGATTTAGATGCTTGGTATGTAATAGACCATCCTTACGCCAGAAAATATCTTGAAAAATACCTTTTAAATGAATTTAAAAAAACATATTACTGGATTGAATCCAAAGGAAATCCTTTAACATTATATCGTTTCATTCACTTTGATTATAATAGATGGAAACTTCACAATAAACCACAAACAAAACTTTCTCCTGAAGAAATGGGAGACCATATTTTAAAAAATTCAAATATTCATTTAGGTATTTGTTGGACAACAGATTTAGAAAAAGCTAAAGAATTTGGTTATGAAGAACATGATATAGATGATTATTGTATGATTATACAAGCTAAGGTTAACAGAGATGCTATAAATCTTCCTAATACATTAGCAAAACGTTCAGAATTAACATACTATCATTATGAAGATGAAATTGAATTAATTAAAGGGTCTCCAATAACCGTTGAAAAAGTTTATTTTCCTCCATCAGAATCTGAAGAAATGTATGGTGTTAAATTTGGTAGAAAAGGTGATTGGATTGAAAAACCTATCAATAAACAATACAAAGTTTAATTACACTTTTCAAAAATTTCATTTTTAAATCTTGTAATAAAACCTTCAAAATCAGCAACAATAAATTCTCTTCCGTTATGATAATATAATGAATGATTAAATTTAATACCATCAATAAACTCACATTCATCATGTGGTATTACAATATATGAACCAGCACGATTAATTTTAAAAGCAATAAACCAATAACTATCTTTCTCAATAGCGTCATATTGTTGTTCAATCCACTCATCTAAATCAGGTATTTTTTTATCAATGAGAAAATGATGAAATGGAAATTCCTTATAAAATTTACATTCCACACACATTTTTTTCATTTCATCTGGTGGTAATACATCAGCCATAAAAGATAATTTTTGGGTATCTGATAGATAGGTTCTTCTTGAAGAGTTTTTACCTCCAGTGAATGCTCCAGAACCATTCTTATTTCTTTCAAAATGATAACCAAATGTTTTTGTAAGAATTTTAGCACATTCTCTTTCCCAAGAATTACCTTTAGCTTTAGCAGCTGATGTCATAATATCTCCTTATTTTCTTAACAATATTTATTATGCAATTCCTAGATTATGTTCGTGCATAACTTTAAATTCAATACCTCTTTTTTTACAATATTGAATTGCTGCTGCCCATTTCATTGAATTTTTAGCAACCATAAGTTTATCATAACCATTAGAAGTTTCTTTTAAAGTAGTTTCTTTCAAAGGTTTTATTTCAATCAATACTTTATGAACTCTTTTTAAATCATCTAAATATTCTATATAAAAATCAGGTGTATAAAAACTCATTTTATTTTTAATAGGGTCTTTGTAAAGGATTCTTATAATCTCTGAACCCCAACGATATATTGCAGAAGTATTATCACACCATTCAGCAAATTGTTTTTCCCATCCACTTCTATACACAATTGGTTGAGGTTCTTGTGTTTCCATTATATTCATACATTTTAAAGGTTTTTTTGGAATAAAAAAACCTTGCTTCCATTTTCTATTATGAGGTTTTTCATGTTTTTTCAACTTATCTTCTATCAATGAAACATATTGTTTATATTTTAATGCTGCTTCTCCTAATGAAACAATATGTTGTGAATCAATGGCATCCATTATAAATCCTTAATTTTAAGATATTTATTTTAACATATCTTCTAAAATTTTAGGATAGACTTTTTCAATTATTTTTAATATACAAGAATCAATATTAACAACAGTATCTCTTTTAAATGTTGGAGTATAACCATATTTGTCATCTTTTGGAACACCTTTCCAATCAATATTAAACGGTAATTCGTTTTCAGCTATTATTTTCACAATTTTATTATCTTTATCCTTACAAATAAGCCAAATATCACTTTCATAACTACCAACCCAATCACCTTTATATTGTTTTTGAACAATAACACATTTTTTAGGCATTTCTTTCCAAAATGTTTTACTTCCTTCTTTTGTCATTAATTTGATAACTGGTTTGGTCATATTTTTCTCCTAAAGAGTTACATTTTTAATTACATCTTCTATTGTAACAGGTTTGTATAAATTATCAAGAGTTTTTTTCAAATTCTTCTTTCAACTTATCAATATGTAGGTTCAAAACGACTTTTTCTTTAGGTGTCTCTGGTGTAATTTTTATCTCAAGTTTTTCACCCAATTCATCTGTTTCATCCCTTAAAATATTCTTCGTTATAATCATTTTAATTTCCTATTATATCATTCCAAAGTTCTAATTCACATTTTGATGTATCAATGTCATCACACATCATAATACAATCTGGATAAGAATGTTTTTCACCAGTTTCTTTATTAACAATAATATTATCCCAATCATTTTTAGAACCCAAAGGCATCACTAATAAATTTTTCTTTGGAAGTTTAGGAACAAAATGCTCAACAGCATTCTGATTAACACTCTTTATACTGATGTTGACAATCTTAGGAATACCAATATAATATGGATTAAATATAGGTGTCTGATGTTCAAAATGTAATAATTCCTCAACTGGTACTAATTGACAAAGATAATCGCTATCATTTGTTACCATAATTCTCCAATTAAGAGGAATTTCAACCGTATACTTATTACCAATTTTTAATTCAACCGTTGGATAACGATAAAGTATATATGTCGTAATCTTCTTAAAATAAAAATCCATATTATCTTTATCAGTATAATCAAATACACACATTTTAGAATCTATTAACTTACTTGTTGGCTGATTCAAATTAAAACTAGTATTATCTGGTATTAAAACTTCCACCTCGAATCCTTATATTTTTTTTGTTTTATTATAACACATTTATTTCCAAATGTCAATATTCATTATTTGATACGGATATTGAGCATCTTCATAAAAATGAATTCTGTCATTAAAATGCTTTTTAGAATGATGTGTTGTCGATGATATATCATAAATTGTTACAAAATCCTTGTCAGAAGCCCTTCTTAAACCACGACCAATACTTTGAATGGTTTTTGTAAATGCTTTACCATAATCAATAAAGACAATATTAAACAATCTTGGTATATTTAAGCCAGTTGAAGCAATTTTATCAATAGCAATGACACATTTATTATCCTCAGTTGCAAATTTTTTATATTCTTCAAATCGTTTAGTTGATTTAACACTTCCTTGAAGAAATATAGCATCAATACCTTTGTTTTGAAGCATTGACTCAAGTGTTTCACCTGTAACTATCCTATCAACCAATACTAATGTATTTTTTTGTGTTGTTACAATACCTTTAATTAATTCAGCCATAAATGATAATCTATCAACATTTGATGACAAATATTCTTTCTCATCATCCCAAGTAAAAAATTTATAATCATCTTTCAATCTGATACATCTTATTTGACAATTTGAAAGGAAACCTTTATCTTGTAATTCTTTTGCTTTAACATTCTCATCTAATAATGGTCCAATACTTATTGCTAAATTATAATAATCAATCTTTTGTTTAGGTATTGTTCCTGTTAATCCCCATCTAATAGGTGTATTGTTAAATATTTGTTCAGCAACTTTACGAACCTCATTACCTTTACAACGATGAGCTTCATCAAAAATCATTGCTATAACACCTTTTTTCAATTCTTCAATTTCATTTAATGTCAATGAATCTTTTGTCTTTTTACTTATCGAATTAACTGTTTGCCAAGTACATACAGTAACATCATGCCCAAAATCTCTTAATCCACAACCAACAATACCAACATCAGAACCAAATTTCTTTAATTCATCTGCTGTTTGAAAACACAAATCTTTACCATCAACAATTAAAACAACCTTACCAAAAGGTTTTACTTTACGACATAATGCTCCACAAATTAAGGTTTTACCAGCTGATGTTGCTGCTTCTAATAAACCTCTATGTTGACAAATCATAGCATTAACACATCTAACTTGATGTTCTTCTAACTTGATTGATTGACCTTCTAAACGATGTCCTTCATACCATGTCAAATCACTCATATAATTACTATCAATTAGTTCCCCTAAATCTGGGTCTTGTATTAAATTATCAGAATATTGTTCTTCAATCTCATATTTGCTAATATCAATATAACTGAATATTTCAGGTAATATATTAACATAAGTAACACCAGTAACATTAAAATAATTAATATATCCATCCCATCTACCTAACTTATATAATGACATATATTTAGCCGCAGGATTAAATATTCTCATTTTCTTATATATAATACTAGTATCATCAGGTGTTAAACCAATGAGTTGACAATGTATCCAATCACGATAATTTATTATGAGCTTCATTATTAACCTTATTTTGTCTATTTATATCTATAATAACATATTTGTCTACTTTTTTCAATAAATATTTTTATACTATTTAAGGAAATATTATGGCTGAAAGATTTACTAACTTTTTAGGAACAGTAAGAGATGGAGAATTAACAGTTGTTCCTGCTTCATCTTCTTCAGATGATACAAGAACAAATGGTTCTATTGTTCAAGTTCATTCATTATATTTAACAGTAAGTAAAAATGGAACTTTTACTGAAACTGAAAGAACAAATGCTTCCAATTACATTAACGCAAATATTTTTGTAAATGATGCTTTAAAAGGTAAAATATATGTTGCTTACGGTGTATTATTAGTTCCTGGATGTCCATTTTATATTGAAAAAAATATCACTTTAACAGAAAATCAATCATTAGGAATTAGTGTTACAAACTCAACTAGTTTTACAATTAATGCTGTAGCTTCAGCGGTAGAATTTATAGAAGATAGTGAAGAATTCTAAAAAAAGGGCTTTTAAAGCCCTTTTTTAATAATGTCATCTACCTCGTGTATTAATGTCTCAACCTCATTCTTTAAGGTATTATCTAGCAATTTATAATTAACTGTGTCAGATGAAACATGAATATTTGGATGTACAACCATATATTGTATTAAATCAACCACATGATTAAACACTTTTTTACCAGTATCAGATGTTAATGTTATTTGAATTGGAACATCCGATGGTGAAGGATATACACAAAATACCCCATTATAAATTGATTCCCATATCTTATTTCTAAAAATATTATTCATTAGGTTGAACCGATTGTTTAATAGCAGAAATCAATTCTGAAATACTTGAACTCAATGTATTAATTTGAGATTCCATTGTACCCATTCTTTCTTTCAATGATTCAATTTCCTCATTCTGAACAGAATTTTCAATAACTGCTTCCCTAGCACTTACTTCTGGAGAGAAATGTGATTTAGCTTCTTTCTCTTTATTATAAAGATTAATAGCATCAACAATTTCTTTTGGAGTCATTGTTTGGTCTGGTGTAATCTCAACTCTAACTTGGTCAGAATTTACAATTTTAATCTGTCTTAATGCTCTTAAAACTTGAAGCATTGTTTGTTTAGGATATGAATAAAAGAATTTAGTATCCAAAATTTTCCAAATTTCTGGAACTCTTTGACATTCATCACTATTAACAACCGATAATAATTCTGAACGCAAATCTGAATCCAATCTATCATAAGATACAACAGAACAAGTATTTGGGTCTGTATCATTTTGTAAAGCAATTACAACATAACGCTCTTTTGTTTGTTCATCTTGAGCATAATGCTTTAATTGTTTTCCTGTTAATTCATTTACTGGCATAATATATCTCCTAATTTGTTTATTTGAAGATATTTATAAAGCATTTTTTACTATTTTTAATTCTAACACTTTTTTAATGAATATTTTTACCAATCATTATCATCATCTTGTTTTTTAAAATTATCATTACCAGTATTCAAATTAATTGGTTCTCTAAAAGGATTCATAAAAATAACTTTACTTACATATATAGTGTTTTTATTAAACTTCATAAGAAATACAATATAAGCAAGTTTATTCATATCAGTTTTACGAGACCAACCATTTTCAGGTACTTCAGATTTTTTATAAACCATAAAAATATTTTTATTATTATCAACATAATCGTTTGGTCTAAATTGTTCTTTTTCCCAACTACCATTTATACAAGTAAATGTACTTCCTAAAAACTTAAAATAATTAGTTGCTCCATTCTTATTAATAAAATTCTCTAATTCTCCTATATCATCAATATTAGAATATTTTTTATTAATATAATCTGCCAATCTTTGTGTTAATTTTTTTTCATAAACGTCTTTATCAACATCTATAAACGAACCATGTACTTTTCCCCAATGATTTTCACCATTATGTATAGCTTTACCTCTTATTTTACGAAAGTCATCAGTATTATAATTAGATTTTCTAATAGCTTTTACATTATTTCTTTCCAAATCTTTGTAAACCATTTGTACATTTAATCGCTGTACCGCTTCTTCTTTTGAAATATTATATTTAGACATTACTATATTACACAAAATATCAAAATTTCGGCTATATGATATTTGAGAATCTATTTTTAATCTATTGAAAACATCATGGTTATTTTTAATAAGTCTGTAATAAGCATAACCATTTTCAAACCTTGAACTGAATACGATGCTTACTAAATCTTCTTGACCATATCTCAAAACAAATCCAGCTAATAATTCTCTATCTTCAATAATTTTTTTAATTGTTGATTTATTATATGGGAGAATTCTAATTTCTGAATTAGAGCCAATATTTCTATCATTGTCATATTTAATGAAAAATTTCAATACTTCTGGAGATAATTTTCTCAAATTTCCACTATCTTCTAATAATAACATTTCATTCAATAACATCTAAAATCTCCTAATATAATCTTCTATATCATTGTATTTTGATGATAATTCTTTAATTATTCGTGGGTCTGGATTATTTATATACTTTATCATATAAGGATTTCTTGAACATAAAACCTTTTGAACTTCATATGGAATTGTTTTAATTTTATATAATAGTGTAACATCACTTAATGCTAATTTAATAAGTTGTTTATTAGTAAGTGAAGCATTCTCAATAACTTTATTAATATATGAGCCATCAAGTTCTTTTAGATACTCAATAAATGCTTGTATATTAATCTTAGAATAATCTAAGTAATTATTCTCTAATAATATAATAATAATGTTATTTAAATCGCTTCCAATATAAATATTTTTAAAAAATGATTTATCTCCCATATTTTCAGAAAGTATTTTACCAATAACCTTTTTATATTCTCCATTTTCATCAAAATCTTCAATGATTTTAATAATAGCACCAGTAAGAAAATGGTCCATGTTATTATAATTTTTAAAATATTTATAAACGACATCTAAGGTTAAAATATCCTTATTTGGAGCTCGTAATGTGCATTTATTATTAAGAACCCATTGACCCAATAATTTATTAATGTTTTCATCAGAGAATTTATCATTATCTGTTAAAATAAATCCTTTAACATTAGGTTCGGATTCTTTTAAAACATCATATGGAACATCATTATATATATGAATTATTTCATTTGGAGAAGAAATCATTAAAGCATTCATAAGATTTTTAGAACATTTTGGTTTCATTCGTACAAAAACTCTAGCAGTATATTCTGTTAAAAATCTTGAATCAGTGTCTATTTTTTTATAATCAACATCATCATACACAGCTTCTAATATTGGAAGAATATTTTCAAGATTAAAAACAGTAAAAGACAATTTTGAGTTATTGTTAATGGTAACACCGTTTACCATCGTAATACGATTTTCTAATGACATTGATTTAACAAATTCTAAACACTTATCAAAATTACCATCTTTCATATATTTCAAAATTACACAATATCCTACTACAGGTGATTTATTAACAAAAGGTAATAATTCCTCCATAGTATAATTTAACATAGTTTGATTATATAAATTAGAATCTTTACCAATATAAGGAGCAAATATTTCAAAATTATCTTTATCTTTGATACTCTTACCAATGTAATTAAAATATAATAATGGCTTATTTTGTTTCAACCATTTTAATTGATTATCTTTAAGTTTAATTTTTCGAGCTTCTTTAATTTTATCATTATTCATTAAATTAATTATATCATCCAATTGTTGAATATCTTTTTCAGAAATATCGACCTGCTCAACATCATTATAATTAATATCTTTATTAACTATATGTACATCTTTATCATTAAATAAAACAACACAAGGTCCATCACTTCTTCCATCATAATTTATTCCAGTGATACCATATTCATACAATTTTTCAGATATTTTTTTTGGGTTATTTGGATTTTGTAAATGTTGACCATCATTAAGGTCATAATAAGCCAATTTATTATAAAACTGTCCACCAACTAATTCTTTAGCTTTAAATGGGCTTCCTAAATCTTTTAATAAGTTTTTAACAGATTCAATAACTTTTTTTGGTTGATTTCTCATTATTGTTTGTTCATTTAAAAAAGTATCTAATGATGGAATTTCAACTTCAAAAAATTGACCTCTCTTTACTTGTACTTGTTTTTTAATATCAAAAGCATTAATATTTTTAATTGAATTATATATTGTAAGTATCTTATCCTTTAATAATTTTGAATTATTTATAATATCAGTTTTACTAATAATGTCTGCAATTTTCTTTTTATATTCATCATTAGTATATCTTTCTTTATTCATAGATAATTCAAGGATGCTAAACATTAACGACCCTTTTGGGTATTTTTTACCATTATATGTTATTACAGCATCATAATCATTATTATTTAATGATATTCTACTTTGATATTCTTTAGATGTATTAGGTTGTAAAGCAAAATATAATCCCCATCCGTGTGCTTGACAGTGTTCTCCGGTACCAATATATTTAACATCAAAATTATCAAAATTTTTATGTGAACCATGATATGCTTTAACTTCTAATAAAATATTTGGCTCAATAAATGATGATATTTCAGATTCTTTAAGTTTTACATTGCGAATTTTTCCATCTTCATTAACTAATAATGGAAAAAATGTTATTCTATTACATCTAGGATAGAGTTCCTTAACAGCTTTTTTAACTCCATATTTTCCTTTATTAATATCAATGCCTAATCTTTTAAATACTCTTAAATTATTAATATCATCATCAATCATTCTTACACGAGTATATTTTCCAGTTTGTAAATACTTCAATATTACAAATTTCTTTCTATCAGCAACATTTTCAATATTTGTTAAATTACCACTTCTTTCAATATATACTGAAGCATCATCAACATCAATACCATTTGCTCTAAATGTTTTTAAGAATAATTCCTTATCATTGAAATCTGAACGAGCTGTTAAAAAAATAACTTTATCGTATAAACCATTTCTTTTTATTGATTCAACCGCATTTTGTATTTTATTAATTATTGGTTGAATTGGTTTGGAAGTAGTATTAAACACTTTGGAATCACGAAATTCACTAAAATCATATGTTTGACCATCCTCTAAAGAATGCGTATTAAATTCTTGATTATTAAGTGTTTTAATAATATTACCATTGGAATCTTTTACACCAACCTTAGCATAAGTGTGAAAAGTTGTTTCATCTATATCAACAAATGATATAGATGAACCATATAAATTACTGTTAATTTCATTAAGTTGTCTCATACATTTATTTATATAATATTATGAGACTATTCTTGATTACTTCTTCTTATTTGTCTTTCTCGCCATTGTTCAATATATTGTGTAACAAATGTTCTAATAAATTTTGCTCTTACTCCAACAGCTAATGGGAACATATTTTTACAGTGAGGAGTATGATGCCTTAAATATAATTCCATATCATTCTCTTCTTCATTAGTTGGTTTATAAAGATATGTTTGATTATCATGTCTTTCCCTTAAAGTAAATATTCTATTAGCATATTCAGATGATTCAGAATTAGAAACAGGTCTCCATATTGATTCATTAAAACTATGAACTATTGTTGAATCATTTCTTACTCCTCTAATATTATTTCTCATTGAAACATAAGTATTAAAAGCATTACTTAAATAACGAGTATATGTTATATCGTAAATATAATTTTCATACTGACAAGGAATTTGATAATTACCATCTGCTAAACAAGCAATCATTTCATAAGGATTCATTAAAGAATTAAATCCTTCTTGAGCAGAATATATACAATTAGAATGAGATGAATTATAAATTCGTATCTCATCGATACATCTTAATACTCCAATATCATCTCCGTTTCTATTAGTAGATATATAATAATCACGACCTTCTTTTACAATAATAATTATTGTAAATTCATGAGGAATATGTCTTAATCCATTATTTTGAAATTCTTCATAATCAATAATAGCAAATTTAGTTCTTAATATAACATTATCTCCATCAGGTCCAGAAATTCCATCTTGGGAACTCATACACATATTAAGATTTGGATTAACTCGAGCAAATACTTTAAATGAAAATGTTGTATTTAAAGGGTTTTTAAATAATATAATTTTAGAAGTATTACTTGGTTCATAATATTGAGCAATATTTTGTAATGTATCATTAATAATTGTAGATGTCCAATATTTATGTCGTTCCTCTTCTGTCAAAGAGTCATATTTAATACCAATGGAATTTATTCTATCAATCAGTATTCTATAATTAATAGGTAAATGAATGTATCTCTCACGATTATATAATTCAACTTTAACATCAGGAGTAGTCAAACATAAATTTAATACTTTTATTCGTTCTCCTTGATTTGAATACCATAATTCATCATGGTCCATATAGAAAAAATTTCCATCTGTGATAAATTGCGGAGATAATGTATAATAAATTTTTATTAACCCAGGTACTGCAGTCAATGGTTGTCCTGATTTAAAATATCCTAAAGAATTAGGAATTGATGTTCCATTTTGATAACGAATATGACTGTTATAAAACATAACAGTATAACAAGTTTGCTCACCAAAATCTATACAAGAATATGGTAAATATTCTTGGTCAACAAGTTCTTCATTTAAATTAATTGTTGTCATTAATCAAATCTCCCATTTTCATAAACATTTAATAAAATTGGAAATCTTAATGATATATTTCCATTCTGGTCGGTTGTTTCTTCAAAATACTTAACCTTAATGGTTTTACCAATGATTTTAGAAGGGTCTTCTTTCCATTCAACTCTTTGTAAATCATTCATTCCTGAACCACATTTTACATCAAATCCTTTATGAGAAAAATGTAAGGCAGCAACACATTCAACATCCTTCATTAAACCATCAATTAACATTGGTTTAACACCATATTCAACTGATTCTACAACATATTCGGCATCAGAAAAGTTCTTAACCTTCATTAAATCATATGAACGCTTACCTTTATATTCACAATCTTTACGAAGCATTAAACCTTCCCAACCATTATCAATAACTGCTTGACGAAGGTTTTCTAAAGTTTCTTCAGAGTCCATTAAAACTTGGTCAACAACCTTTATATGACCAGTTGCTTCCAATTTCTCTTTAATTGCTTGTAATTGAGCATAACGTTCACTAAATGTTCTTGTAGAGGTCTTTGAATCAAACTCTTCTTGAGTAAGCATATCAAAAACATTATAACGAATCTGTTGAATTGTATGATTTTTACGGCGAATTTGCTTCATAATTCCTTGGAAATCATCACTTCCATCATCAGTAATCAATGATAGTTCACCATCTAAAACATATCCGTCTAATACATCAGAACAAGATTTTAAAGCATCTTTTAATACGTCAAGAACCCAAAATTCTTCACCTTGACGAGAAGTTGTTGTATGATAATTTGCTTGATAAACACATCTAATACCATCTAATTTACGAGAAATATACCATTTATCTTCTTGCCAATTAAATCTATCCCAATCAACCTTTTCTCCTAAACTTACATCAAAAGTTGGAATAAGGTTAGGAATGACTTTATTAATAGATTTAGCATCAATACGACAACCTAAATCTTTATCTAAAACTCTTAAAATAGTATCTTTATGAGATTCATATTTTTTAATAAATCCTAAAATCAAAGATATAGCATCATGTCCAGTAACAACCCTATTGTTAAGCATTTCACACAAATCAAAAATTGTCATTGAATCATCAATTTCAATTGGTTCAATTTCATTTTCTAATTTATTGATATTGTCAGAAGTAACGTAATACTTATTATGATAATCATATACTAAAAGCATAAGATTTTTAAACAGTTCTGAATCTTTATCATAGAAAGATTGTATAACTGTTTGTTTATCTTTAGTAGAATTACTTGTATTACATTGTGAAATAAACGATTCCAAAAATAACAACTCTTTTGACATTAATTAATCTCCCTTAATATAGGAAGATTATAACAAATAATTTATAAAGTGTCAATAATTTTGTTGAAATATTCAAAAGAAACTTTATTACCTCGACACCATTCTAAACTAAAATCTTCAAAATTCTTATAATCTATGCCCAAAGAAACTTCTTCTCTTGTAAGTTTTTCATCGACTAAATTTTTCTCAAATTCAGTAATATTAGATGAATTAAGAATTGTTAATGATTTCAGTCTTTCTGGTATATAATATCTAATCATATTGACAAAATAAAACAAGAAATTACAATAGTTTAAGGTAAAGCATTTGTTAAAATGGTTCAATGACTTTACCATTTCTAATTTATGCTCAAATCCATAATTTACCATTTTAATCATTTTGTCAAGATATGTTTTAGCATAAGCATAATCTTCTTTATCAAATGAAACCATAAACAATAAATTATAAAACAATAATGTCAAATAGCTAAAGTTATTATATTTAAAGTTTTCATTATTGAACTTATCCATGATAATTTTAGCAACTTCTTTATAATCACTAAATTGACCTACCATTTTCATAAAAAAAGATGCTACCTGTATTCTCTTATGGCAAAGAATGTTATAAAATTGTTCGGTATTAACACGTTCAATTAAAAGTTGAAATAATTGTTCCTCTTCAAATATCAATTCTTTTATTTCATTAATATTTGCTTCAAATGGACCATTTCTCAATACATTAGAAAGACCAATATATAACTTAGCAAAATAATAAATCACATGAATAAAAGCTGAAAAATTATTTCCTTTAACATTCTCATACAACATTATAATTTTATTCATTCTACCAATAATCTCAGGATTCATATTAATGATGCCGCCGTCCATACAATATAAAAGCATTATTTTAGTCTCAGTATCATATTCAGAATATCTTTCAAAATACTTATTTACAATATCACCTCTATTGTCAAGTGTAATATTTAATTCATCCTTTAATTCTGGAGAAATATGTTCTCTCATATATTCTGATATTTTTTCATATTCAGGAAACTCAATTAAAAAATTCTTTAAATCATAATGAGACTCTTCATTATAAACTTTTTTATTAAGATTAGAAACCATGTTTACATACATCTCATCATTTTTAAAATAATCGTAAATTCTATCTGGTAAAAATATAAGCATTTCTTTCCCCTATTATAGAAATATTTATTCACTCATTCTTTGTTGATTATCAATATCTTCATGGTCATTATTACAATAACATAATTCCCATTCATCATAATCATTAACGAGTTTCTTCAAATGTTTATATTGAACATCATTTAATGAATCTAAAAAAGTTTTTGTCTCTTCAAACATTACCTTATATATATCACAAGTATGAGAACAAATATCTGAACACCAAGTAGAAGGAAAGTTTTTAATTCTTTCATAACGGCATCCACCATCACAAATTGATTTAAATGGACAATCTTTTTGACAAGAGGATTCATATTTTAATGTCTCAATAACTTCTGTATTGATAATTGTGTTAATATTACCCATTTTAAATCTATCATCTATTTGAGATAAAATTGTACAAGGATAAACATCTCCATTAGGTTTAATAACAACATAATTTCCAACATCACAAGAAATAACTGACTTATTATTCCAAATATTGTTTATGGTCTTAAGCAACATATTAGGAAACCAATGTCTTCCTTCATTTTGTAAATCATTTGAAAAGTCATCATAAATCATTTTGAGATTATCCCTCAAATCATTATGGTATGATTCAGGAAATGATAACTGATGAGCTATTGTAAAATCAGCTCCAAACATATATTTTTTATTCAACTCCTTGAACCTTAAATATGTTTCATAAAAACACTTGACAGATGTTTCATTTAATACTGCTCTTCCGACTAATATTCTACCTTTTTGTAATTCAGGTAATATTGAATCATTATAAACACTTTGATATGTTTCTTTATTCATAAAGTTATTTCGTGTATCAATTTCTCCATCCCAAGATATTTGAATATCAAATTTTCTTCTATTTGGCTCATAAACTTCATCCATAAATTCATGAAAATTAACTGTTCCATTTGTAACTACTTGAAATTGAAAATCATTATTATACTTTTCAACAATATGTTTAATTAAATCCTTCTTAACTAATGGCTCTCCACCAAAAAATATAAGTCTTGGTTTTGAGGAACAGGTAAACATATTTTTTATTTTATCCATCCATTCAATTGGAAATTCATTCATTATATGACGATTCTTAATATAACAATACTCGCATCTTAATGGACAAAATTCAGTAACCATAAGATAACAATGTGTTATTATAGGAGGTAATTTAACTGTCATTTCCAATTCCTTAATTCTTCAATATGAGGTTGTTTAGAAATATTTGAAACTATTTCCAAATCACATTTCTTAAATAATAATTTTTGAGCATTCTTTATAACATCTTCTTCTTTAAGACTTCTTTTGAATATTGGTATTAACAATTCCTTAAATCTATCATATACACCTTGTTCTATGGTTCTTATTTCACAAAGATTTTTAAACTTCTTATTAAGATTACCGTTATTTACATAACAAGCAGCATTACATTCTCCACATACCTTACATTTACAATTTTCATAATCGCAATCAGGATATATCAGATAATCATTAATAAATTTATCCTGTAACTCTTTATTTACACCTGTTTTAATATTACCTAAACAATAAGCATTATGGTCTCCAAGATATATACATGGATAAATGTTACCTTGAGGATTTATATAATAATTATGACCAAGTTTAGTACAAGTAAAATAATTTTCATCTTGCTTATAATTCATCATTAAAAGGTTATAAAAATTACTTTCATACCTTGTATCAATGATATATTGATATATCTTAATCAATTCATTCTCAAACTTTTTACAAAAATCAGTGGTGTAATTGGCTTCATGAATAGGATAATAACCAAAACTTTTACATCCATTATCAATCATAAATTTAAAGCTATCAAAAAGATAGTCTATTGTTGAAGGATTTAATGAATGAACTATTGTTAAATCATTATAATCACTTGACCCTATCTTAGTGATAACATTCTTAAAATAATCATCAGAAAATTGTTCAGAAGTATGTCTTGATAATGATGACGAATATAAACCATCCCATGAAACATTACAACACTTATGATTTAATACTCGTTTATCAAATAGGTCAAACATTATATCAATATTTGTTCCATTAGAAATAATAGCATATTCAAACTTAACATCAAATTGTCTCTCAAGTTTTTTGAAAACCTTATTTTGACATTTAATTATCAAATCCGGTCTTAAAGTCATTTCTCCACCACAAAATGTTACAATAACATTTTCTTCAATTTCACATGACTTTAAAAAGGTATATAACGACTCATAATCTTGAAATTCTTTAGGAGAATACTTATCAGAATACTTTTGAAAACAATATGAGCAATTCATATTGCAACCAGAATATAATTTTATGGCTATTCTATTTAATTTCTCAAACATTATATACCCATTATTATCAATTATTCACTTATTTATGTCATAATCAATGAATTTTTTACTATTTTACTATTATTTTTATAAGATATTGTTTTTACTTAATATTTTATACAGAACCACAATGTTGATTGTGACATTGTGAGAAATTACATCCTTGACAACTTAATTGGCAATGTTTTTGACAACTTACTTGACAAGAATAATTACAACGACCATTTGAATCAAAAAGATTATCCTTTCTCTTCAAAAGAATTCTAATTTTTTCAAGTAATCGTCTAATTTGATTTATATCTTCTTCACGAACTAAATCTTCATTATTTAACTTATAATTTCTGTCAATATTTTTAGTAAAGACTGCTTCTTGATTACTTCCATTAAAGTTTTCAAAAGTTGATACTTGTGTTGACGACATTTTAGATGGATTATTAATACGGTTATATTCACTGTATTGTAAAGGTTCTTCAACACCTGATGGAAGACTAGATACATATACACCTTTTTGTTGAGGTTGATTTGAAGCATTATTTCCTTTAGAAACTCTTTTAATATAACGTTCTCCTGTCCATATTATGCTATTATATGTTGATATAATTGGTTTTGATATACCATTATCAGAATATTCCTTTAATACATTAGGAGAAATATTAGTTTTTAATACTCTATTACCATTCTCTGTTATTTCTACATCATATCCTTTAACAAAATATGATTTACTTCCAACTGTACAATCACCATTAGTCCACAACATTATTGAAGCATTTGGATTATCATTTTCATATGATTTTGTATAATATGTTGTTTCTGAAATTGTTGAACCATCCTCTAATTTCTTAACATATTTTACTTTATAACTCCAAACATCATCAGTATAATATTCACCGGAAGTATTATATTCATCATTACCAAATCTATTTCTTACTTTATCATTCAATGACTTAGTATAATCACGAATATAATTTTCGTTGCCTAATGTATGCATTACTGAAGATTCTTCAGGAATAATATGTTGTTGGTCTGGTTCTCCAGTATAATCTTTGTATTTAGTATATCTTACATTTACAGGAACTGTGCTATGTTGATATATAGCCCATCCACCCCAACCATAACCTGATGGTTCATTAAATTCATCAGGTGTTTTATTTGTCCAAGCTCTATTGACACCATTATACCATCTAGCAGTATCCTTAAATAATGCTCTTAAACTTTCATAATCTGCTCTATTGATTTTGTTAGACTTAAAATCAGTAATATTCATTATATTCCCTTATGAGTTCTTATAATTATTTACCAAATGTTCGATAAGTGTTTCAATAGCATCTGAAAAAGTTGGTATTAAAATATCCTTCATATTCATCAATCTATGATAAAATTCATTAAGATTTTTAGAGACTTCTTCATTATCATCTGAAGCAATTACGTTCATAAGTTCATTTAATACTTCTAAATTAGTTTTAAGGGCATTTAACCGTCTTGACCTTATATTAGAACAAGACATAATCTCTTTTTGTTTGTTGATAGCAACATTTGCCATTGCCATTGTTAATGAACATTGAATAACATTCATTCTATTTGACTTACCATTATATGTATAATTCTCACTTGGACAACCACCTTTACAAATTGGATACGCTATACAATCATTACAATCAAATGCTCCTTCAAATGTTTTACAAGAAAACTCAGGAACTTTTATCTCATCACTTTTAAGAACATTACCCATTAAAAGTTCTTCATAACCTTCTTTAACAGTATGACGTTGATGACAAGGTAAAATATCTCCTTCAACTCCAATAGAACAAAATTCTAAAGAACCAGCTGTACATACTTTTCTTTGATAATCATTTATTGGAGCAATTAATACTTGTTCCAAATAATCTTCAACTAGTTTTACTTGAAGATTTCTTTTATTTGATTCATCATTAAAAACAGATATTACCCAATCCCAAACAGTTTCATCAGCATCTCTAAATTCTTTAATCTGTTCAGGTGTCCATAATGTATCCATAACAGGAACTGGAGCAATAAAATCAAAACCCATTTCAAAAACAGTTTTAACGCTCTCTAGTAAGTATTTTACATCATCAGGCATAATTGTCATTCTTGCTTCAAGAAGATGTCCTAGACCCTTCTCACGAAGTTTATGGACATTATTTTTTACAATATCAAAAGTACCACATCGATTTCTATCATGAATTTCTTTCTTACCATCAACTGAAACCAACATTGCCAAATTATATTCATCAATGACATCAATCATATGGTCATCAAGAATTGTTAAATTAGTTGTTACACCAAATTCAGTTTTATGATTGTTATCTTTAGCATATTTCATAACATTTTCCATTACTGAAAAATTTAAAAATGGTTCTCCACCAAAAAAATTAACTAAGAATGGTTCTTTATATTCTCCTAAAAGATAATTTGTATAACATCTATCATAAATTTTAATAGCATCATCAACGCTCATATGTTTAGCGTTTTTACTATGCTCAAAACAATAAACACAATTGAGATTACATCCATTAGTAATATTTAATGTAACCCCTTTAAGTTTAAAGTATTCATCAAAATTCATTATTTACTCCTAAATGTTTTACCTGTTATTGCTAACATTGTATTTAATAAAGCTGGTGTACATTCAATATATGTGGTTGATAATGGTGAATTTTTATAATATGCTTTAGAATCACTACCAGTATAATAATAATGTTTATCATCATATCCTACCATCAAATACTGAATTTTATTTTTCTTCAACTCCTTATAATACATTTTTGAAAAATTCAACAATTCTTCATAAGTTCCATAAACATCTTCATTTTCTTCTTTAGGAAGAAATACATATGGAGATTCCTTAGAATGATATTTATGAAAATCATATTCATAAATATTTCCGTCTTCATCAAAATATAAAGTTTTTCGATTATTTAAATTATAATCCAAATAACGATAACATTTACCATCAACTTCATTTTTATAACGCTCACATTTATCAACAAAACTTTTTGTTGAGCTTGTTGGTTTAATATTAGAAACAATAGCTTCATCGACAACTTTAAAACCAAGTTTAGACGACAATCTTATATATATTTGACCAACTTTACTAGCAGTCATATTATTAATGTAAATATTATACGCTTCCTTAATAGCTTGTTTTAAAACGAAATCTTTATACCTCATCAACATGAAGCCTTTCTCCATACTCTTTTGTTAATCTTTTAAACTCTTCAATATCATCTTCATACATATCATATAAATCATCAAATAATACAGGTATTTTATCATGAAATAAATCCAATGTCAATAACATTGCTTGACGAACACTTGGATGGGCAGCTTTAGCACATCTTAAACCAAATATATGTCTCCATTCTCTCATATTCGCTTTAATATTAACATAAGCAGCTGTGCTATGTGGTAATAACATTCTCATTTGGTCTGGGGTGCAACCTGCTTCAGCCATTTGCATATATCTATGTTCCATTTCACACATTCCACAATACCAAGCTGAAAATGGTACAGTATCAGGTTCAATATTAATTGGAACAATTACCGATATTTCATTATCAAACTTGCCTTTTGAATAATTACAATAACGTGTCGATTCAATAGCAAAAGAACAATGTCTATGTCTTGTTAAATCTTTATATACACCAACATCACATCTCAATAAGACATGAACGTCAGAAAATTCTAACATAGCTGTATGACCCATATCAATAAGATGTTGAACCATTGTTTTAGCAGATTCTCCATCTTCTGTAATACTAGATTCTGTCTTATAACAAGTTCTAGCAGCTCTTTCAATATTTTGTAAAACTTTCTTACTATCGATTTCAGTAATAATTTCAACTGAAGGATTAACTAATTTAACCATTATAACTCCTTATTAACTTCTAACACTTCAACTCTTGGTGTTCCAACAAAACATTCATTCCATTTTCTCAAAGGCATAATTACCTTACCATTAGGATTATTTTCTAAGTAATTTCTAATAATAGTTGGACTATCATCAATCATAATATCATAATCAGTTCTTTTAGATTTATGAATCCAACCTTTATCTAAATCAATGATTATATTATCAAAATAATTAAATCTAGGGTCTTTTTTAAATAATCTTGATTTAGCAACTATCATTTCAGGAGTTGAAACCTTTGTATTAAGTTCAATATGAACATCTTCATTTATTCTCCAATCCATAATCATTTTAAATATTGTTTTACATTCTTTTGTCCATATTGGATTTAAATAAAATGATTCATCTGTATATACTGATTCAATAACTTTTTTTAATAAAGTTTTAGGTGTGTACCATATTTTATCATTAGGTATTTTACGATTAAATAATACTTCAAAATCATAATCTTCAATATCCTCATGTTTTAAAATAATATCAGGATACTCTTGATAAGAACCAATAACTGTATTAGCTCTATTAATAAACATTTCTGAATATGATACTAAAGTATCATCTAAATCAACCATAATTTTTTTCATTGTGAACCTTTATAAGAATAAAGTGGTAAGGCAAGATACCTTACCACCAATAGTTATTAATCAATAGATTTAAGAGAATCAATATCAAATGAACGCCATTCATTTAAATCAACATCAACAACTGGAACAATATATGAAGGAACTACTCTTCGATTATCTCCACCCTTCAATAAAGGTTCAACTGTTTCTTTTAATAATGTTGCTTTCATTGTTCGTTCAGAACCATCTGATTTAGTGAAAACAATAGTATGAACACCATTCTTCAACATGGAAACAACTTCCTCTTTATTAAATTTACTCATATTAAATACTCCTTAAAAATTTGCCATTCCAGCAAGTTAAACACATTTTTCTTTAACATAATAATTATACACAAATACTTTCTCAATGTCAAGAACTTTTTAATCATTATACAAAACGACAAATTGTTTCATAAAAACATCTTTTCCATCTTGTTTATCAATGTCTAAAACACTATCACCTGCACAATAATAAGGCATACCATAATTCTCATCTGGTGTCTGTGTTTCATCATTTAAACCATATGTATGAACCTTAACTTTATGAACCTTACCATCACATTCATCTGTTCCATTATAAGCTAAAACATCCAAATCACCGTGATTTTCAATGGTTTTTTGTAACAACTCAATCAAACGACTTGCTTTCATTTTTAAATCCTTTCAATATCTAATTAACTTTATCATCATTTACAATAAAGTTATATCATATTTCAGTAAAATGTCAAGTCATAATTTAAGAAAATTTCTCAATCAGGTGGTGGGTCGTATGTTTTTTCAATCATATATTGACCAATTCTCTCAATCCCTTGTTTTCCTTCGGGTAATATAAATAAAATATTGGGTTCATTGATTATAATATTAATATTACCAATAAATTGATTAATAACATCTTTAGAATGGATTGAATTATAAATGTGTACTAAAATGTTATTAATTTCATTAAGTGAATTAGCTCTATAAGATTTACAAGAACCTTTCATCCAATTTCTTTTTCTTCTATGGTATTTAATCTCTTCTAATCCTAATGTTAGTAAAAGAGCTTTTTTTAAATATTGGCATGAAGTCTTAGCAATAGGAGAATCAATACCTAATTTTTCAATATAATGATTCTGTAATCTCTTTACAACAATATCTGGTAATTGAAATCCTAATTCCTCATTAATACCATCAGTAAATGTTTTCTTTCTAGTTAATGAGAAAAACATTAATCCAAATAATTCTGTAAAATATTCCGGAAGAAGTTGAGAGAGTATTTTAATCTTTTCTTTAGATAACTGATTATAAGAATCTTCCTTCTCTCTTAATTTATTATAAATCCTAACAAATCTCTTTATGAAGAATTGTTTTGCTTCATTACTTCTTAAAAATAATAATGTCTCTTGAGGTATATTATTAACATTACTTATAAAAGATGGTGTATTATTAAGCGATGCACTGAAATACAAATTACATTTACTGTAAAATTTGGATATATTATGATACAATGAGCAATCTGACCATCTTCTTAAATCTTTAGATGATTCTGTATTTTTACGAATAATTTCAATTATATCATTTAAATCAAAACCCCAAGCCTTAGCATAAGGAATCATTCTTCTCATTACATCCCAACGATTTCCTTCTCTAATTTTATGCCAAATAATATTATCTCTACTAAATGTTTTTGGTTTTTTATTATTTATTTCAATAATATTCTTCTTAATTTTCCAATAATTTTCATATATATTGACAGATTCTTTATCTTTTTTAATACCATAAAATTCAAGTATTAAATCGTTTAATATACTTGATGGACATACATTAGTATTAAGATTTAATAAGAAATCCTTGAATGTTGGTTCCCATAAATCACTTGGGATAAATTCTTCGTAATTAAAAATGTCATTTGTATGTTTGATAGCAACATATTCATATGATAATGGAAATCTCAATATTGTATGAATAAAATTACATTCAATTCTAATCCCTAAAGAACTCATTACCTCCATTAAATATGGATAAAAATCTTCATTATTTATATTATGAGGTAAAACTAAAGCAGTATGAATTCCGCCTGTAAAAGCATTTTGTTCAAGAAATAATAAATCTAAAACGGTTATATTTAGATACTCTAAGAAATTTTTCAATGTTGATAAAGCATGGTTGTCATCATAATTATCAATATCTATTAATAAAATATTTGAATTTCTTTTCTGAGAAGAACCATAAGTGTTTCCTGATATTTTATACATATTGAACATAGCGTTTTCATACTCATTTAATTCAGATTTATCAGGAGATTTATAATAGAAACCTATCTTTCTTTTTGTACCAAAACAACTGAAAAAATGGTCATGAATCATATCATTAGTAAAATGTACTTTATAATCATATGATTTTCTTATATGTTCATTTTTATCCCAATAAAATTTTGGAATGGTTTTATTATCAGATGAACTTATCCAAGTAAATTTTTGAGATTGAGTGGAGAAATAACGCTTACCAAAACGAAAGTTATCTGTTGTTTCGTCTAAATTAAATGATAATTTTTCAAGAAAATTTTTGAGGTGCAGAGATGAACAATCTTGCCAGAATATTTGCTTGTGGGGTAACAAATCCTTGTTATAATCATCCAACTCTGCAAAATACTTATTTCTTAAATAAACGTTCATAAATCTCCCCACAACTATTTTGTCTAATTATATAATATTTAGACTATTGTGTCAATATTTATTTTATGTATTTATTCATTATCAATATTGTTAGAATTTTCTTTAACAAATTCATCAAATGATTTATCTCCAATTATCTCTTTTAATTTTTTAGCAGCAGATTCGCAGGCTTCTTTCCAAGAATCATCGTCAAATCCATCCCAACCATAATAAGGTTCAGATATTTCAATTAATGAATATTCTCTACCATGATATTCATTATATAAATACCCCCAGTTTGATTCATAATCATCATAATAATCCCAATTATTATCATTATCATTATGTTTGTTTTTTAATTTATACCAATTTTCAGTGAAATCTGGTTTTACATTAAATTCAAATTCTCGTTGAATTTCATCACTGAAATTTCCTATTTCATCATTGATATAATTAGGACCACTTTCATATATATAATATATATGATAGAAATCTTCTTTAGTTATTGTTATTTGTAAAGTTTCAATATCCATTATTTTAAATGGTGGTAGATAATCTTCAAGTTGAGAAAAAATATCTTTTTCAGCTGCATCAATAGTTCCAGATTCTTTAGCATCTGTAAAACAATTTAATGCTGACCTCTCGTCATACCAATCATTATCAATTAAATTATTAATATCTGTTACATCATCATAATTATAAACTTGAATAAGTTTATCAAGGTCAACGTCCATGCCAAGATTTCTACAAGCCTTATTAAATGGTATATCTTCATATGTTATATCAGATAAATTATAATCACTCCAAAAACTAAATTTTTCATATGGTTCATCTAAAAAATCATTCACCCAATTAAAACTAACGTCACTTTCTGAATTCCAAAAATATTGTAAATCATTGAAAGATAAATTAAATATTATATTATCTCCTTCAATTTTAATATCTTTCCAATCTTTAACAAGCCATGAAAAATTACTTGAAGGATTACTGAAAAATTTTTCGATTTCTTCTTTACGTTTAATAATTCTTTTTGATTTTTCATCTAAATTAATATCTTCTTCTTTATTGATATAATTATGTAAGAATTTGGCGATATTTATAAAATCACTTGTAAAATCATCCATATTAATTCTTCTATCATACTCATTCATAAATGATGATGATTCAAAATGAAATTGAAATAAATCACCGTTCAATTTGTTTAAAAGAATGAATAAAGGACCATCTTTTGTATAAGCATTATAATAATTTCCGTGAGCAGATGTTGTACACCAACTTGTATATTCTCCAAATGGAACAGATGATTCTAATGTTTCAGGTATACCTATTATCCATTGATTATCTTCATAAATTTTCTTTAACCCTTTTTTTATACAATTTTGAAAACAATTATATCTCTCTAATGCTTTTTTATTTGTTGGTACACCAGAATTTTTGAACTTAGATATTTCAGCATCTAAATCAGGTAAAGTCTTAAATGAGTCAATAGGCATCTTAATTTTATTTTTAAGAAGTTCATATTCCTTTAGACTATTAGTTATTTTATAAAGGTCTTCTTTTTTAATTGCTGGTAATTCTTGAGGAGGAGTTATTTTATTACCATTTTTAGGATTAATTCCATCAGGATGTTCTCTCATAAAATCATTATATTGTTTTCTTCTTTCAATATTTTTAATGTTGTTGTAATATAACTTTATAATCCATTGACCATATTTTCCAAGTTGTTCTCCACCTCTATAAGTAGGGTCAAGTTTAATAAGTGTTTTTAATTGTTCATCATTAAGTTTAGGGAAGTAACGTTTAATTTCATTGATTCCTTCCATAATCATAAAGTAACAAGAATCATCATTAATATACTTATATAAGATTTTGTCTAATAATTTACTGTAATTATTCATATTAATTATCCTAAAAATGGCATCATTCCAATATTATCCCCACCTGGAACGAAATTGTTTAATTCTTTTGTTAATTCTTCTTTCATTGTTTTTGATTCATTCTTAAGAGCTTCTCCATCCGAAGATACACCACCATTAGGTCCTGGTAATGTTCCAAAACGACTTCTGATTCTTCCTAAAATTTCCATTGCTTCAGCTAATGCCCAATTTTCAATCCATAAAGCTGCAAATCTATCTTGTAATACTTCTTCTTGAGCTCTATCAACATATGAATGAAGTAAAATAATTTCATCATCTGAACGAGGATTTTCTGCTAATGTTAATTTATGTGTGTTTGGATTAAAAGCATAATTCATATACATACCAAACATTTTACCAGCAGTTTTTAAGTAATCATTGTGTAATTCATATGTTACTAAACCGCCTGTTCTTACACCATTAACAGCACCTGCTAAGTAAACATTTGTCCAAGCCATTGCAAATGGGTCCATATTTTGACCACCAGTTGAACCATATGCTCTTCCATATCCTCTTCTGTATATTTGTTGAATCTCAACAATCTCATCAGGTAAAATATACTCTTTTTGATTTTTCTTTAATGTTAGTAATACAAGCGATTCTTCAACATAAGCATCACCTCTTTGTATTAATTTAGCAATAGCTAGGTCAATACATTTTTGTAATTGTTCATTTGTCAATTCAATATCAATCATTCCACCACCAAGTCTCATAAGAATTGAATTGACCATATTTTCTCTAACTTTGACTAATTCATTATTCATAAAAAATCTCCATGATATATGTATATTTATATTGAAAAGGTTAGACAAAATATGTTATTATAGACAATATAGACAAAGGTGAAGATTATGATAATATCAGCTGGAGCATTATTTAAATGTGAAAAGACTAATAGATGCTTATTTATGTTAAGAAGTTCAACTAGTTCTTATCCAAGTCGTTGGAGTTTACTTGGTGGAAAAATGCATCATGATGAAAGAATTTTAGAAGGTTTACATCGTGAAATAACTGAAGAAATTGGTTTCTTACCACAAATAGACAAATGGATAGCATTTAACTGTTTTACAAGTGCTGATAAAAAGTTTCAATATCATTCAATATTGATGCTTACTCCTGAAGAATTTATACCTATTCTTAACCATGAAAATGATGGATATTCTTGGGTTAGTATTGAAAACCCTCCAAAACCATTACATCCAAGATTAAGAGAAGTTATAAGTTCTAGGGTCTTAATAGATAGTATAAAAAATTTTTGCTAATAAATTTGTCTTATTGACTAAGTTATTGATTTTCAATGATAATTTATTTAGTTAATAAAACAAATTTATTGACGATGAATAATAAATAATAATACATTTCTGTAAGGGGAATAGATAATGACAAGAATATTACAACCATATCAAGCAAGCTGGATAGATTATCCTGACAATGAAAGTATTTCTGTTGTTGCTTGTTTAATGGGTTGTGATAATGGTTGTTATTATTGTCAAAATCCAGATTTTCAAAATCCAAATTATAGTGAATTAACAAAAGAAATGACTCCAGATGAATTATATATTGAATTAAAAGAGTTCGCTAATCGTAATCGAACAAATAAACTTGTATTATCTGGAGGAGACCCGTTAGCTCCCTGTAATATTGATTTTACAAGAAAGTTTCTTGAAATAAGTGATTTTGATACTTGTATATATACTGGACATTCTATTGATTATGTTAAATCAAACAATATTAAAGGTTTTACTTTTGTTAAATGTGGTAAATTTGAATTTACACATATGAGAGAGTCGTTTAAAGATGATGATAAAATGGTTTTTGCTTCACCTAATCAGGAATTATATGACCAAAATTTTAATTTGCTGTCAAACGGCGGCATATATAACTTTAACAACTAATTAATAAGGGATGAATAATGAATAAACAAATATTGAACGTTAAAATGCCTAATATTATTGATTCTTATTATAATGATGAAGAATTTGAACATGAATTAGATAAAATTTCATTGGATTCAATTTGTTCATCAGAACAATCAAGAGTAATTAGAAATATTAGAAAAACATTGGCTTCAGCCTTAAAAAAGAAATACGGATTTTCAAATGGTGAATTAAAAGAGTTGACAACAAAGATTCTTAAAATTCATGGTTTAGATGAATCAAATTTTGATGCTTTATCAATGTTTGATGCTTTTGTTACAGAAAGAATTAATGATTTATCCATTGATGATAATTCAAATAAGAATGAAAAAACAATAGCTGGAACAATGAATGAAGTAAATTCATCAAATATGAAACTTATTGGTTTCCATATGCTTTATCAAGTAATGAAAGAATTATATGGTCAAGAAGAAGCAAAAAGATTATCAGGTGATATGTATGATTTATCATTAGGTTTAAGTGATTCAACAAAAATTTTATTACCATATTGTTGGGCATTAGATGCTTCTAAATTAGTTGTAGAAGGACGTAAATTTGGTCAATTACCTTCAGCTCCTGCTAAAAGGGTTCAATCATATATTAGTGCTTTAAATGAGACTGTTCATCAAATGTCTTCACATTTAGCTGGGGCTATTGCGGTTGGAACATTTTTCTTAGATATTGCTCATATACTTATGTATAAAGAAAGAGTACCATTTTCAAGATTAAAAGATGATGCTGATTTTAGAAAAAGTATTGAGAATAGTATGCAAAATTTTGTTCATTCAGTAAACCATTTAAGTCGTAATGGTGTTGAAAGTCCATTTACAAATATTTCTTTATTTGACCGTTCAAAATTGAAATATTTAATGGGTTCTGATAATTATGGTTGGTATTTCCCTAATAAAGAAGCTGTTGCTAAAGATAATGGTTTTGAAGGTAAAATGTCTGCTGAAGAATGGTCTAACTTTATTGTTGAATATGTTATTGAATTACAAAGAATTTATGCTAATTTCCATAATCAAGGAGACCCTTTGAATAATGGTTTACCATATCGTTTCCCAGTAACAACATATAATTTTTCCAAAACAGATGACGGAGAAATTGAAGATGAAGCATTTTTGAAAGAAGCATGCAAATTAGATATTTCAAGATTTAATATTTTTACATCTCAAGGAACTAAAGTAGCTAGTTGTTGCAGATTAATAAATGATGCTGAATTATTATCAATGGGTTCTACTGTAAATTCATTTGGTGGCTCAACAATTTCAATGGGTTCTCATCGTGTTTGTACAATTAATTTTGCTCGTATTGCTTATGAAGCAAAGAATGTCAAAGACTTTTATAAAATATTGGATAAGAGAATCATTGAAACTGCCAAAATTTTGAAAGCTCATAAAATTTTGATTGGTAAAATGACTCAAGCGGGTCTTGAACCATTTATTAGTCGTGGATGGATTCGTATGGATAGATTATTCTCAACATATGGTATTTTGGGTGTCGTTGAAGCTAAAAAAATTTTGGAAACAAGATTTCCTGAAGAAATAGCTGAAGACCAAAATATTATGATTGATTTCTTGAAATATTTGGATGCAAGAGTTCATGATATGGCTAAAGAATTTGGTATAGCTACTAATATCGAACAAATTCCAGGAGAATCATTTGCTGTAAGATTAGCAACTGCTGATAAATTAATATTCCCTGAAGCAGATATTATTGATACACCATTATATGCTAATCAATTTGTTCCTTTATGGGAAGATTCAACTGTTTGGGAAAGAATGGAAGAATATGGTAAAGCTGATAAATGCTTAAGTGGTGGTGGTATTGTTCACCTTCAAATAGGTTCTCAAACAACACCAAAACAAAATGAAGCATTAATCAGAGCAGCTATTAAATGTGATTGTGAACATTTTGCTATTAATAGGGTTTATTCAAAATGTAATGATTGTGGTCATGTTTATGATACAAAAATGACAGATTGTCCTCATTGTGGTGGTCATTCTTTAGGATATTTTACAAGAACAATTGGTTACTTTACTCCTGTTGATTCTTGGAATAAAACAAGACGTGAATGGGAATTCCCAAGACGTAAATTTAATGATGATTCCCTTATGAATTAAAAAAGAGGAGGTTTAAACCTCCTCTTTTTGTTAGAAAACAGAAGTTGATACAGAAACTTGAGTAGAATCAGTTGGCATTGTTTCTAACAATAAGTTTCTATTAGGAGAATTCATCAAATCATTGTAAATTTCTGATGTTGAGAATTCTGTTGGAGATACTTGGATAACATGAGAAACCAATTTATAAGCCTTTTCATGACCAAATAATTCTGTTAAATCTTTAGATACAGCCTTTTTGAAAGCTAAAATTTGATATTTAACCAATTCCATCATAGCATTATATGTAAATGTTTTGATAGAAGATTTTCCAAAATTATTCAAAGCAGCATTCATAAGAACCTTCAAGATTTCATCATTACAACCACTGTTCTTAATTAAGAATTCAAATGTTGGTGTAAGTTTATTATAATTACCTACCATATCCAAATTATTTTTGAATAAATTGGCATCAATGTATCTAATAAAACTTTGAATTGAGCAATATTTTAAGCAAAATTCTAAAGCTGTTTTAGATGTTAATTTGACATCTTTGTCTTTAAGATTTTTAGTGAATATTGATGTTTTAAAGGTAATACCATTATTAGACATATAATTAATCATTTCATTATAAATCTTGTCAGGCAAAGTGTTTAAAATAATAGGTTTTTCAGCAATATGATTAATAAGTTTCTCATATTTATTTTGCTCTTTAGTAATGTCATCTTTAAAATCAATATCTGCGATTCTTGATTTGGCAAAACTTAGAAAATCTGATTTTTTTAGATTTTTAACTTCGGTTAAATCAAGAGATTGATTAATTTTGATAATGAATTCAGTCAATTTTTTCATGAACATAACATTTTTTTCATGCTTGTTGATGTTTAAGAAAGTTCTTGGACCTCTCCATTCAAGTGTTCCTTGTGGATGAATTCTCATTGAACGATATTTTTCATTGGTAACAATTTTATCAGCAAATCTTGATTTATTTCCGTTTAATAAATTATTATGAGCTTCTTCAAAGAATGTTGCTAAAGCATAAGGTTCAGCATAAAAACGAGTTCTTTTCATGAATTTGAATTTTTTATAAGACTCATCAGCAGCCATAGAAGCCATTAACCAAGCAATATCATTGCGATTAATTCCTTTATAAGAAATATGCGTATGTAAACCACAAGAACGATTTGTTTTAACAAATAAAGAAGGAAGTTTATCAAAGAAATCAACAACCATTTTAATATTTTGTGGTGTAAATTGAATTACAGGAGAAGCATATTCAAATGTACCCCAACCATTTGGTGAACGTAAAGAACCATCACCATGCATATTACCAGTACCATTAAGAAGTTCATCAAATTTTTCTTTTAAAAAATCAGTATTTGTTTGGGAACGATTATAAATCGCTTCTAATTCAAATCCGAATGAAAAATCTTTAAGTAATCTTTTATGACTCATTTATTTTCTCCAATATGTTAATTCCGTTTTCTGTAATCACTATACATCAAAAAAATCATTTGTCAATAATTATTTTTCATTTTTTTGAATTTTTTTGTAAATCATTGAAAACAAGAAATAATATATCTTAATAAAATAAGTATGTCAATAGAAATTTATTTGAAGAGAGAAATTATATGCTCCGGTACATTCCATCTTCTAAGATTAGATTCAAGAGTTTCAATATTAGTATTGGCTTTTATAAAGGTTATTGTGAATGGTTTTAAAAGCCATGATGATTTTTCATTTTCTGGTCTTATTAAAGATAAGGCATTAGAATAATGACCAATTAACCATCTTTTATCTTGATTGATAATTAATTTGATTAATGAAACAGGTAATCCTTTAACGTTAGCAAAAATTTTTATTGGACTTAAACTTGCTCCAAAATTTCTAAGAACTTTCTCTGGGTTATTAAGATATTTAATAAAAGATGGCTCTAACATAAGTATTTCAAATTGTTTATCAGTACCTTTGAAATCTTTGTATCTTAAGTTTGTCAAAAATTTGTGAAAACCTATTTTACCAAGAATGTTATAAATTTTTCTAACAATAGCTTGGTCAATATTACTTGGACCTAATTTTGTCAAAATTAAAGGGTTTTTTATTATTGCTTTAGCTAATGGTTCTATCTTATTTTCATTAAAATATTTAGGATTAGAGTTAATAGAACTAATATCTACCATTTTAAAGAAGTTTTCTTTAGACATTCCATTAATATCTTTTTTGTCCATAATAGTTGAAATAATTTTAGCGAATTGTAAAACTTTGTAAAAAAATGATGTTATGTCTTTTATGCCATCTTTAGAAATAAAGTTTCTAGGACCTCTCCATTCAATAGTTCCTTGTGGATGAAGTCTTATAATACGATATTTTTCATTAGTTAATAATTTTGAAACTTCTGACCAGTCTTCTTTTTTAATACTTACACTAAGGGTATTAAGAAAGTCTTTTGATGACCATTTTTTACTAAAAAATGGAATTGTAACACCATCTTCTTTTGTAAATGTTGTAATAGTGTTTATATATTCTTCGTTACAAGCTATATTACATAAAATCCAAGCCATATCTTGATGAGTCATATTAGGATAAGAAAGATGTAAATGAAATCCACAAGTTTCATCCGTATGAATTTTAAATTCACTTTTTTGTATACTCAATAGAAAATCAATACATTTTTTAACATTTGCTGGAGTAAGATTCATTGGAGGTGTTGGAAATTCAAAACCACAAAATCCTAAAGAACCATCGTCTTCAATTGTTAAATCATCACCAAACCATTGTGAAAAATAATCAGCCACTAATTCAAAAAAATCAGGATATGACTCAACACTGTAATTTGCTTCTAAATCATCTTCTTCATAGTCAATTTGGTCATCATCCCAATGAGATTCATTATTAGAATAATCATAATCATCATAATCATCATTTAATTCGCCTATACTATTTCTAAAAACATTTTCATCAACATATGCTTCCAACTCAAATCCAAATTTGAATTCTGATAATAATAATGATTCTAAAAGCGTTGTCATTAACATTCTCCATTGATATACAAATATTTATTGAATGAAACTTTAAGATATAAATACTTTATATGATTGGAGTAAGATATGAAATTGGATTTATTAGAATCAGGTTTTCAAAATATAAGACAAATAGCTAAAGATTATAATCAAGCAATAATATATTACCATATTGATTTAGATGGAGTTACAAGTGCTTTAAGTGCAAAATATTATCTTCAAAATTATGGTATACAAACAATTGATTGCGAACCTATACAATATGGTTCAAGAGAATATGCTATTAGAAAACCTGAAGATAAAGGCATATTGACTGTTTTAGTAGATTTTGCTCATGGTAAATCATTTATGAAAATTCATACAGACCATCATGATAAGCAAATTCAATATGATAATTCCGCTAAACATTTTAGACATGCAAAGTCAAATGCCGGAACAATTTCAATGGTAATTTCAACATCAAATATTTTTCCTGCTGAAGATTGTAGAATTATTGATATGATTGATTCAGCTGGATATAAAGAAGAAAATATTACTCCTTGGGATATGATTAGGGCAACATTAAAAACAGATTCATCAAAGGATGCATGGAGAAATCGTTTGAATGTTGGAATAATTACAAATAAATTATTATTGTCATATAAAAATAAACCTAATTTTTTAAATGATGTGATTATGAAGTCTCAACCTTCATTACAATCAATGTATAATACTATTTTAGGTATTGTTAAAAAACATTTAAATAATGGAGATAAAGGATGGGTTTCTCCTGAAGTAATTGATAAAAATTCTAAATTATATTTCGATTCTCAAAATGAGAGAAAAATTTCTGATATGAAATTAGAAGATATTAAATCAATGACTAACGGTCAATCTGGTGTTATTGGGAATACTATTATTCAAATGGGTGGAGGAAATCTTACTAAAATTGGAGGATTTGATAGATATACAGCATTTAGATTATATCCTGATTCTAAATATTTTATAATGATTTGGCATACTATTGGCATGATGCAAGTTTCAAAAAATCCTTGGAGTAAAGAAGAAGACAATACTCATTTAGGAGAATTGGTTTTAGATAATATTTTTAAGAGAAAATATTATTCATTATTAACTAAAGAAAGATATAATATACCATTATTAATTATTAAAAGGGCTTTTGAAAAAGATATTACAGAAGAAAATGAAGAAAGTGCTTCTGGTTTTAATTTCGAAGAGTTTCAATCTCAATTTGATAAACAATTATCAAGATTAACGTTATCTGATAAACAATTATGGTTACTTAAAAAAGCAATGGATATGAAACCTAGTGAATTTAAATATAATGGTGACGAAAAACATGATTCATTAATCAATAAAGCCCTAAGTATTCTTAAGAAGTTTTATATACCATTACCTGAACTTATTATTAGTCAATCTGGTGGTCATCCTGGAATTACAAATTTGAGTGGATTTAATTTCTTGGATGAAAAAGACCATACTGATTTAGAAGGTAATCCTTATGATGATACCCCACAAACAAATAGTGAAGATGATACTAAAAATAAGGAAAAGAAAAAAACCTTTAGAAAAGGTGATTCAACATCAACAAAAATACTTAAATCAATTGCTGAAGACGTTGTTAAGAAACTTAATGGACAGAATATATGGAATAGGAAATACAATAAAAAAGGCTCTAAATAAGAGCCTTTTTTTTATTTGGAGTATTTAATTAATGTTTTTAAGAAGTTTTCTTTTGATTCTGATAACTTCTTTTTATTATGAATTATATTAAATAAAGCTGATGAAATAACAGTGCTTACTTTATCAACCTTATTACAAATATTATTATAACTTATTTTAGCAACATTTGTCAAATTATTTTTATCAGATTCGTTTAATGATAATTTAATACCATCATCAATAATTTTTGAAGAAATGACAGAAGCAATGTTTGAATAATGTTTTAATTCATTACAAAGAACTTTCATATCAATATCTTTTTCTTCGTTTAATAGACGTTCTTTTTCATAATATTGTTTTGCTTCTTCTATAGCTAAATATTTCAAAGCAGGATGAGAAATACCATATTGTTCTTGAAGTTTAATCTCAAACTCTTTATATCTTATTGACGTATCAATAGATTCAAATAAAGCATTAGAGTAATTAGTTTTTGCTTCATTAAGTCTTCCGGCACAGTTTCTGAAAATCTTTTTAAATAATGGTATTAACCCTCTTTTAGAGTAACTGTCTTTATATTCAAGAATAAAATCAGATATTTGATTATATTTAATTGTTTCAGAAACAATATTTTTACAAATTTGAGAGTCTTTAGAGCCACCATTATTGAAAAAATTAGCCAAAGCATTAATACCAGCTGATAATTTATTATTGAAAGCAACTTTATCTCCAGAATAATCTTCAATTACAAAAGCTGTTTTTTCATCTATTGGTTTATTGTTACCATTTAACCAAAATTCTAATAAGTCTTTCTTTGATACATTATATGTTTCAAGAATTTTATTAGATTTGATAGCCTTTAATAATTTAATACCAGAATATGCTCCTTCTGATACTTGAAGTAATTTATTATAAGCGTTTACAAGATTTTCACGATTGTTTTTAATCTTTGCTTCATAAACTTTTACATTCTCAAGAACTAAAATATTATTGGTAGATGAATTAAAATCAACATTGTTTTCATATTGTTGTTTAATGAATGTTGCAACATTTTTAATTGATGATGATGCTTCTAATAACTTATTCAATGTTCTTTCATCCAATGATTCAAGGATTGATGAAACATCATTTAAGTTTGTTGCTGTCATCATTTTGTTAAATGTTTCAGTAAGATTAAGTTTTGACAAAGATTTTAAATGAGAAACTTCTGAAAGCATTGCTTTAAGAATAGAAGCAGTTTGTTGAGACTTCATTTCTTCTGAAAGATAGAAATCTGATGGTTTTTTGGTAAGTTTAGCTGTTGAAATAATAGTTTTAAATGCTTCTAATAATGGTTGATAAGGGTTAGCACTTTCAGTCATTTCTTCTTTTTCCTCTTTTTGTTTAGCTGTCGTTGCAATACTATTTTTAATCAAGTTATAAATCTTTCTTTGGTTAAGATTGTCATATACTCTTATTTGAACTGTTACACCATTAAGTATTGATAATTCACGAATACGTTGAATTATATGTTTAAATTTGGAATCAAGATTCTTTTTATCCTTCCAAAAACAAATGACAGGATTATCATCGTTCATAAATTCAATCATGATATTTTCTTTGAAGATATATGCCCAGACAGCATCTTCACTATTAATTGTTGTTTTACCATCTTTATCATACAACTTTAGTTGTAATTCATTATCACTTGAACGTAAGATGTTTATAATATCAGTTTGTAATGATGTATATTTCATTCAAATAGCCTTACCTTAACCATTATAAGAATATTTATTACAGAACAATAATTTTAGAGCTTGTTGTGGTAAATATTGACAAAAGATATTGGAGAAATGATGGAAATACAATTACCACAAGGAACAGGTTCTGTAAAACATACTAGACCTTATAATACAATGACTAAGAATCAAAAATTTGTATATGACCTTTGTTATGATGAAATAAATGGACCTCTTTTCTTTGCTGAAAATTGTTGTTACGTTAATAGAAATGGTTTGGAACATTATAAACCATTTGATTATCAACGTGAAATGATTTTTAATATGCACAATTATAAACGATTGATAAGTTTATTTTCTCGTCAGAATGGTAAAACAATCACAACAGCAATTTATCTTTTATGGTTTGCTATGAAGTATGACCATAAAGATATTTTGATTTGTGCTCAATCTAAAGATGCTTCTATGGAAAACCTTTCTAAGATAAAGATGGCTTATGAGTATTGTCCAGATTTCTTAAAGAAAGGGTTAATCTCGGATAATAAATCAACACTTGAATTTGATAATGGTTCAAGAATTGCTGTTAGAGCAGCTAATATTAAAGCTCCTCGTGGTCTTTCACCAGCAATTGTTTATGTGGATGAGTTTGCATTTATTGGTTCACAAGATTCTGCTGATAAAGCATTACAGTTACAACAAGAATTTTATGCAGCTTTAACACCTGCATTATCAGCAACTGGTGGTAAATTATTCATTACTTCAACACCAATGTCTGAAACTGATTTATTTTATCGTATATACAGCGGTTCAATAAAAAAAGTTGATGATAAAGGGTTAGACCTTCCTTCACAATATATATTAAAAGTCAATGATGAATTATATCAAGATTTTCATTTATTTAATACTCGTGAAGAAGCTAATGATTATATTTTAAGTCAACCTGATAGTGATAAATTTGAAATTATTGAACAACGACCAACTGGTAATAATGGTTTTCAAAGTCAATTAGTTAAATGGGATAAGAATCCATTTAAAACAAAAGAATGGGCTGAAGAAGAATTGAAAAACGTTGGTGCTGAATTCTTTGCTCGTGAGTATAATTGTCTTACTGGTGATACATTTGTTAAAATAATGGATGATAAAGGTATTGTGAGAAATGTTCAGTTAAATATGCTTGAAGAGTTCTATTAATAACCACAAGCATACCACATAAAATTCATTGTATTTGGATTAATGTAATGGCAGAAAGCATTAAATTGAGTTGTTGAAGTTGGAGAACAACCTATACCCATTTCTGCATCTTCTGTTGTTGAAACATTATATTGTGAAGCACTTACAAAATAATTAGTATCTGAAAAAGGTTTAAGTAAGGTAAAAGCTGTTGAAGCACGTTCATTTAAACTTCCTCTACCACCTTGTTCAATCCAACCATCTGACCAAATTCTATACCAATTTGTTCCTGATTTATAATTAGTAACAATGACTGCCACTTTATCACTAGATGCTGTTGATGAAGTTGTCGCTTTTGTTGTACATTTTGGAAAAGAACATCTATCTGTACCATCTGCTGATACCCAACAAGTTACAGAAGAATATTTAGAAGTATCATTTACTTTTCTATGAGCATTCATAGACATAGTAAATACACCAGAGGTATTTATGCATGTTTCTAATTTACCAATTCTAACACCATTTTTATCATTGAGTTGAATACCAGCATATAAATTAGATGTTGGTGTAACAGTTGTATCAAAATTAGTAGAATTAAGTTGAATAGCAGTACCAGAATCTTTATAATAAGCATAACCTGTATAAGTTTTAGTTCCAGCAATGTTTTCATTACCAGTTGTATGAACAACATTGTCATCAGGAGTTACATAAAATTGTCCTTCAACTGGAGTTATAGATGAATATTTTGAGGAACTCATTTTATTGAAAGTCATTAATGGCAAGTTTGTTGTGGTTGACATTATAAATCCTTTGAAAATATCTCTTCAGCGAATATTTAATAAATATTCGCTGAACTTTTTATTTCAGCAAGTTTGATTATATTTGACCCATATTTTACCCACCCCTTCATAAATATATACAAAGGCTTTTAGGAGATATTTTAAAAGTCATTTTAAGGATTAACGTTAATGAAATAGGAGAAAAATATGTCAGATTTAGCGAAGACACATATTGAAATCATTGATGAATCTTCATATGGTGCTGGTACATCTGCTATCATTCCTTTGTATGTTTTTGCAACAGCAGAAAACAAAGTAATTGATGAAGATACTGGGGAAATTGCTCCAGGAACTACTAAAGAAGCAGCTAATGAAGTTGTTATCTTGACTTCAAGAAGAGACGTTACAGATACATATGGCATACCTTATTTTGAAACTGTTGATGGAACTGTTCATCAAGGAAGTGAATTAAATGAGGTTGGTTTGTATGGTTTGTATGATGCTTTAGGAAATGCTTCATTAGCATATGCTATGAGAGCAGACATTGACTTGAATCAATTAACAGCAACATCTGCTGAACCAAAAGGTAAAGTTGATAACTTGACATTATGGTTTGATATGGCAGATACTCAATATGGTCTATTTAGAGCAGTTAATACTGGTAATGTTAGATTAGGTTGGGCAAGAATTGAAAATATCTTAACTCCATCAGCAGGTTATTATGATGAAGTTTCAGGTAAACCATTGGATACATATGGTGAAAATGACGATGTTGCAGTTGTATGTTTAGATAAAACAAACGAAATCAAGTTTTATGAAAAGAAAAATCAAGAATGGTTTGTAATTGGTTCTAATGAATGGAAATCTCAATATCCTTCTTCAGTAACAGCTGCTAATAGTATTTCAGCTTATGATGAAGGTTCAACAATTGTTATTAATGGTACAACAGTAACATTACCAACAAATGGTTCATTACAAGAAGTTATAAACGCTATTAATTCAGCTAATATTGAAAATGTTACGGCTGAAGGTTCTTCAGTATTGAAGATTTCAGCAATCGCTCCAACATTATTAGAAATTTCAGATAATGCTGAAGGTGCAACATTAGAAAAATTAGGTTTTGAATTAGTTGACGGTAAAGTTTCTGTTGATTCTGTTGAATTGTTCTACAGAACACATACACAATATCCAAGTAATAGAAACCAAGGTTCAATTTGGTTGAAAACAACTGAACCTAATAATGGTGCAAAATATTTGATGAAGAGATATAATTCAACAGCTGATTCTTGGGAAGAATTATCATCACCTGTTTATGGTTCATTCTTAACAGCTGAAATGAATTATGGTCCAATGTTAAATGCTTCTTCAATGATTGTTAAATATGAAGATGGTTCATCATTATTGAAATTCTATCAATTCGGTGATTTAGGTTTGAAAGTAACTGGTTCAAAAGCTAATCCAACAGTTTCAAAAGGTGGTAAATTCTCTATTGAGACTATTGTCAACAACAAATTAGTAACATATACATTTACTGCTCCTGATGCAACAGTTAATAATTTGATTACTGTTATCAAGAAAGCAAATATGCCAACAATTACTGTTGATTTGGATTCTGAAGGTTACATTAGATTTGTTTCATCAACTGGTAACACAATGAGATTCTCAAATGTTGGTGATATTGACATTTTAGGAGAATTAGGTATTGCTGAAGGTGAAGCATCTAAATGGTCAGAAGTAAGTTATATTGCTTCAGTTACAGAACCATATACAGAAGCTGATTATGGAACATATTGGTTCAATGATGAATTGAGCTTTGATATTATGGTTAATGATGGTGAAAAATGGTTAGGTTACAGAAACTATTATCCTTGTGCTGAAATTTTCTCAACATCTGAAGAACCAAGACAACATAGTGATGGTTCATCATTAGTTGAAAATGATTTATGGATTGATACAAGTGCTGAAAATTATCCAACAATTTATCGTTTCTATGATAATGAATGGGAAATGGTTGATAATACAGACCAAACAACACCATTAGGTATTGTATTTGCTGATGCTCGTGAAAATGCTGGTCCTTCTTATGAAGGTTCAACACATACACCATTCTCAACAAAATTAGCTGATTTAATGGCATCTGATTATGTTGACCCAAATACAGTAAATCCACAAACATATCCTGCTGGAATTATGTTGTTTAATACAATGTTCTCAACAAATAACGTAAAGGTTTATGCTAACCCTTATGAAAATGCTGTAAGAGATTTAGGTACAACATTTACAGTTGGTAATTCTGTTGAATTTACAACACCTGGTTTTACAAGTGATTCTCATCCAAATCCTAAAACAACTCGTTGGCAAACAATTTCTGGTAATGCTAATGATGGTTCTGGATTATTTGGAAGAAAAGCTCAAAGAGCAATGGTTGTAAGAGCTTTAGCAAACGCTATTAGTTCAAATGAAGATATTCGTTCAACACAATACGATTTCTTCTATGTTTGTGTTCCTGGTTATCCAGAAGTTGATGATGAATTAGTTTCTTTGAATGCTGATAAGAAAGAAATGTTCTATATCATTTCAGATACTCCAAAGAACTTAGCTCCAACAGCAACAGCTATTAATAATTGGGCAACAAATAAAAATAATGCTGCTTCTCATGGTGAAGATGGTAGAATTATTCGTTCAGCATATATGACAAGACAATATCCACCAATGGGATTGACTTCAAACCTTGATGGTAATGAAATTGCTGTTCCATCATCTATCGCTAAGATGAAGAATGTATTGAATTGTCCTCGTGGAATGGTTGCAGCTGGTACTCAATATGGTCAAGTTAAAAACTTGGCAAGTGTTGGTTACATTAATGCTGAAGGAGAATATTCTCCTGTAACAGTTCGTGAAGGTTTGGGACAAGTTATTTCTCAAAACTTAATGAACCCAATTATGCCACAAAGAAATACAGGATTGTTATTCTGGGGTGAAAATACAGAAAATTCAATTCAATCAACATTGAGTGATGAACATGCAATCTTGACAATCTTAAGATTGAAGAGAGAATTAGATGAAGCATGCTTACCATTCTTCTTCTTACCAAATACAGAATCAGTTCGTAAAGATTTTGATGCTGTTTTGAGAAGTATTTTGAATGACTATATGGCAAGAGAAGAGATTTACGACTTCGTTTTAGTAACTGACCGTTCAGTTAATACAAACGAAAGAATTGAAAGAAATGAATTATGGGCTGAAATAGCAATTGATATTACTAAATTCATCCATGACATTTATATTCCAATTCGTGTTGTTAAAACTGGAACATTGTCAAGTAATTCATAAGTGGAATGAAATTAAAAAAGAGGGCTTAAGCCCTCTTTTTTATTGACAAATAATGATAAGTATGTTATACTAACTAAAATTAGTGGAGAAAAATATGATACCGTTTAATTTAACATTGGCTGGATTAACTCTTCATGGAAAAGATAGAGAACGTGCTAGAGCACATCATTTTCTTAAAGGTGAAGAATTAGAAAGAGAGTTATTAGCAATAGATTATGATACAGATGTTTTAAGAGACACTGATGAATACAAGATTCGTAAATTGGAGATTGACCACAAATACAATAAAATCAATGATTTCGACTTTGAAATAGCCCTTAATAATATTAAGGAAAAGGAAGACGTTAAACGAAAAGTCAAAGAGTTGGAGATAATGAAGAAGTGGGCAAAGATTTCCAATGTTGAATTTATGAAGAAAAAGAATGACCTTCTTCATAAACCATGGGTAGCAATAAAAACAAGATATGATGAAGATGTTGACCCTGATAATATGGAAATTGAAGTTGCTTATAATAACACGTTTATTGAAAAGATGAGAGCTAAAGGATTACCTGGAGATACTCCTGATGATGTTGCTGAACAATGGTTGAAATTGTTCTTGATTTCAAATCTTGACACAGATGATTTAGCAATGATTGAAGATGATGAAGCTGATACAGAAGATTATCCACAATTATCTAAAGCGAAAATAGGCGATAAAACATTTATTGGATAACGATTATGAACAAAACATTCGTATTATTTGACTTGTATAATTTGTATTTCAGAGCAGTGTATTCTGTTCATGAAAATGATGATATTGAACTTCAAAAAGGTATGATGCTTCATACAATGATTCATATGTTTAAAAAGGTTTGTGATAAATTTAATCCTGACCATATTGTTATTTGTTCTGATGGAAATGGTACTTGGAGAAAAAGGATATATCCTCTTTATAAAATGAATCGTGTTGAACGTTTACAGGAAAGGAAACCTAGTGAAGTAATTAGAGATGAAGCATTAAAAAATGTATTTGAGAATGACTTCATACCATTTTTAAAAAATGAAA